>Ga0307488_10001769_pt1 | contig 18138 bp, 23 predicted proteins | sample SB02metaG_FD_202248 | JGI IMG/M metagenome (GOLD analysis project Ga0307488, IMG submission 202248) | Sea-ice brine microbial communities from Beaufort Sea near Barrow, Alaska, United States - SB 0.2 | ecosystem: Environmental > Aquatic > Marine > Coastal | place: USA: Alaska | collected... | reverse complement strand
AATTGTGGGCTACCGCCCACGACACACACGCTGACGCGTGACACAGGACGCCTGAGCTTGCCCTAGCGGGACTACACCACGCCCTAACGGGCGACCACACAGGTAAGTAAGTACTTACTATCAAGCAAAAGGACCAACTGCTAGGTTCTCAAAATGTTCCCTAGCGGGACACACACAGCCAGCAGAGCTGGCACACAAACGCCAGACACAGACTAGGACGCATAAAATCACCCCCACCCCCCTTATTGTGCAGCTTGTGTGAGTTTGACCGTAGCTCGCATCCAAAGAGCCATAAGCCATGAGTTTCACTTTTTGACTTAGTAGGCTAGAATTAGGGTCTCCTTAACAAAATTTTTTACAAATTGAGAAAATACTTTGAACACATAAAACCAGTCTGTCCTTACTCATTAGAGTCTTACGACCAAGATAGGCTTTTAGTACTTGACTATGACTTAAAGCTCATAGAAAAATATTACAAAATTTTAGATCAGTATGACGCCTTTTTATTTAAGTGTCATCCCTTGACTAATCGCGATGCCCTTATTGCCATAGTCCAAGATCTAAACGACGATAGACCAGACGCCATATGGTTTTGGTCACATCCCGATGACGAACACTACTCAACCCCTGTACCTAGTATAATTATGCAGAATAAAGTAAACTTAAGAAAAGCTCGTAAGGAACATTTTAAAAATGGAAAATAAATACTCACCTTTAGGGTATGAAGAAATGCTAGAACGCATCAAGTACAAAAAGATGCTAGAAGAAATGAGTTCTACTAACGATCCTTCTTACGGTGGGGAACAATACGCGTACCCCGTGGAACCTGGACCAACGGAGAAGTTCGGTGAACTATTAGGTAGAGGCTTATACAAACAACCTTTTGGTTTTAACGATGAGCGTAGAGCCATGGCTTCTGGTCAAGACTTAGCAAATGTAGCGTCTTTCACACCTGGACCAGGAAACGTACTCGGTTACCTAGAAGGCAGAAAAATGAGCGAAGAAGGTAGTCCGTTACTGGGTAATTTAATATCAGCAGCTTCAGTTGGCTTACCTGGGAGTAGTAAAGTTGCTTCTTCTGTAACACCTAAACTAAAAACATACCCTGCGCCATTACAACTACCACCGCCTCCACCACCCCCTAGCCCTAAACCCTTACAACACAAAATACTACACACCGCCGATCGCCCTGTAGAACTAAAAGACAAAGTAGATAATGCAGAATGGAACCGTAGCGAAATCCATGGACGTAATTTAATGCCTTTAAGATACGGCGAAAACGACACACAGATGATGAGCCAAATAGCTTTAGCTGAATCAGACTTATATAAAAAACCTAACAAAATTTACCCAATAAATAACATACTTCAAGGTATGAGACGTTACGGAGTAACAGGTAAAGGTAACGTAAACCAAAACGTAGATAGACAAATAGGAGACTTTTTATCTAAAGAGTTTATAGCCAGAGGTAACGCTACTCCTGCTCAAGTTATGCTTGAACTACAGAAAAATTCTCCTCAGATACAAGAGACCCACGCTTATTTCGGGTTAAACTCAACTATGGACGAACAAGCTAATTCAGGTTACTCACAGTTTACAACTAAAAGACCTATTTATGATTTAGACAGCCCCTATACCACATATAATGAATCAACAGACACCATGAGCCAAACTTATGGAGAACGTAAGTTTAGTATGTTTGATGATGGACAACTTTACGGTAAAGCACCCCCCACTAGATTTGGTAGAAGTGAAACAAGTTTTAGAAATGAAAGACATCCCGAAGTAGCTTTAGGTAATAAACTAGACGAAGAAGAAGCACCGAAAGCTAATAACTACATGCACCAAAGGTACACTTTTGAAACTATAGACGGTGAAGAGAACGTATTAGTACTACAAGAAATCCAAAGTGACCCTTATAAACTCACTAAAGATCAAAACAAATTGGCACGTAACGTGAGAGGAGTGGATGAAGAAGATGGTCCAATGGACGTTGAAATGCTACAATATGAATTTGAGAACAACGTTCATGTAGGTGATTCTGAACTAAAAGAATTTATACGCAAAGGTGACAATAGCAAAGTTGGTGAAATATTTTCAAATAGAACTAACTCAGAGTTTCACAATTATTTACAAGGTTCTAATAGACTTGATGAATTTAATGAAAAGTACGGTAATCTCTACAGAAACTCCTATAATGAGTATGAGGACTTAAGAGAAATAGTAATGAGACTTGATGAATCAGACCCTTTACACCGAGTAAAAACGCAAGAAATGCTGGAAAATGCATCTACTTTTAGTCAAAGAGGAGAACGTTTAATAAGTGGTTACATGGACGGAATGTCAAAATTCTATGGTTTAGATTCGATAGATGCTGCTAAAAATTTACCGAGGAGTGCAGACTGGTTTACTGATAACGTAAAACTAGGTTTACAAACTGGTGCTCAAAATAACTCACCCTTCGTTTTAATACCGAACGGTCCAAGGTCATTAGCACCACCAGCAGGGGAGACCCAAGTTGTACCTCCTAAAGTATTACCTTTTATAGAAGAACGCTACTCAAACAACCCAAAATACAAACTCAATTACAACACTAAAGGTGAATTTATAAACCTCCAAGAAATTGAATTCGGTGATTATACTACAAAACTTTTCGGTTCCCCAAGTGAGTCTTCTATCAACCGAGCTAAAAGTTATAACGACTTCCTTAAAAAAGGCTTGAAACAAACTGAACAAGATTACGGTGTTAAGCTAAATGCCACCCAATATATAGACGCCTACGACCAAGAGTTTTTAAAAATAGAGATGACACCAGAACTAAAAGAAGCTTTTAAAACTTTTAGAATGAATCAAGGTGGGCAAGTAAATTCAATGATGCCGTTAAAATATGACCTCTAACTTAAACGAACTACCTGAGTCGGTACTAAAAGAACATCTAGAACTAGCCGAAAGGTTAGAACAAATAGAAAAAGTGGAACGCTGTCAAAGTGGTTTTATGGCTTTTGTCAAAGACCAATGGCCATCGTTTATCGGCGGGGCTCATCATAAAAAGATGGCAGACGCCTTTGACCGTATAGCCACAGGTAAAATAAAAAGGCTTATTATCAATATGCCTCCGCGTCATACTAAAAGTGAGTTCGCCTCGCATTACTTCCCAGCATATTTAGTAGGTCGTAACCCAGCTTTAAAGATATTACAAGCAACCCACACCGCAGACTTAGCTGTTAAGTTTGGTCGTAAGATTAGGGACTTAATGTTAACCGAAGACTATGAAAAGATCTTCCCTGACGTACTAATTAACCCAGACTCAAAAGCAGCAGGTAAATGGGAAACTCAAATGAAGAGTAACCCTAAACTAAAAGGTGAGTATTATGCTGCGGGGGTAGGCGGTGCATTAGCGGGTAGGGGAGCGGATTTATTTATTATTGATGACCCACACAGTGAACAAGACGCCATGAACCCAAAGTCCATGGAAGATACTTACGACTGGTATACCTCTGGTCCGCGTCAAAGATTACAGCCAGGGGGTGCCATAGTTATAGTTATGACCCGCTGGAATATCAACGACCTTACGGGTAAACTATTAAAAGATGCCGCACGTGACCCTAAAGCTGACCAATGGGAAGTAATAGAATTACCAGCTATATTACCTAGTGGTAAACCCCTATGGCCAGAATACTGGAAGCTAGAAGAACTAGAAGGCGTAAAAGCTAGTTTACGTGGCGGTCCTAAATGGCACGCTCAGTACATGCAGAATCCAACCAGTGAAGAAGGTGCACTTATTAGGCGTGAGTGGTGGAAGCAATGGACAAAAGATAAACCGCCCGTGTGTGATTATCTAATACAAAGTTACGATACAGCTTTCTTAAAAACTTCCTCAGCTGACTACTCAGCTATAACCACATGGGGAGTATTTTACCCAGAAGGTTCCATAGGGGAAGATTTCTATGACGGTAGAAACGCCCACATTATTTTATTAGATTGTATAAAAGGTAAGTATTCATTCCCTGAATTAAAAGGCGTAGCCCTAGAACAATATCATGAGTGGAGCCCTGACGTAGTTATTATAGAGGGTAAAGCTAGTGGTATACCGCTCACCCAAGAATTAAGAAACATAGGTATACCCGTACAAAACTTTACACCGTCTAAAGGAAATGATAAGATTGCTAGAGTTAACGCTAGTACCCCATTATTTGAATCGGGTATGGTGTGGGCACCAGATACTAAATGGGCTAACGAAGTTATAGAAGAGTGTGCGGTATTCCCCGCTGGGGATCACGACGATTTAGTCGACTCAACTACTCAAGCTATGTTACGATTTAGACAAGGTGGCTTTGTTAAATTACCAAGTGATTGGGAGGATGAAGAACTATACTACAAACGTAAAGTAAGTTATTATTAACCATGGCTATAGAAAGACCCCCTTTAAACAGCAACCAAGACGCATCCATAGATATAGAAATCATGGACATGCTACAAGGTCAAGCACCCCAACAAGAAATGTCCACGGAAGTACAACTTCCTGAAGAAATGAGTATACAAGGAGACATGACTTCAGCTTTTGAAATAGATCCAGACGGCAACGTTATACCTATGTTTGAACAAGAAGAAGTAACTGCCACCGATCATCAAGCCAACCTTGCTGAGACACTAGACTCCTCAGACTTATCCACATTAGCTAGTGAACTTTTAGAAGCGTACGATTCAGATAAAGAATCACGTCAGGATTGGCTTGACACTTTTACTAAAGGGTTAGACTTACTAGGAATTAAAATAGAGGAAAGGGAAGAACCATTCCCAGGAGCCACAGGCGTCCATCACCCTTTATTAGCTGAAGCTGCAACACAGTTTCAAGCTCAATCATATAAAGAGTTATTACCTCCTGGTGGTCCAGTAAAAACTAGAATCATGGGAGCAGAAACTCCAGAGATTTCTGATCAAAACCAACGTGTTAAAGAATTCATGAACTATCAAATTACTGAAGTCATGAAAGAGTACGACCCAGAAATGGACAGTCTACTGTTTTATCTACCTTTAGCTGGTAGTGCATTTAAAAAAGTTTACTACGATAATTTATTAGGCAGAGCAACTTGTCGTTTAGTTAAGGCTGAAAACTTAGTTGTCGCTTACGAAACTGTAGACCTTGAAACTAGCCCACGTTTTACTCATGCTATGACCATGACAGGTAACGATTTAAAGAAATTACAAAGGAACGGAACCTATAGACAAACAGATATAGGCGACGCAAGTCTCGATATGGACTATAACGAGGCAAAAGAGAAGATGGATGAGCTACAAGGCATATCACCATCTACCACAGACTACGATGAATACTCTGTTTTAGAGATGCACATCAATTTAGAGCTCTCTGATGAGGAAGATTACGGCTTTGCGGTGCCTTATGTAGTAACTATTTTAGAAGAACAGAGCGAAATACTAGCTATACGTCGTAATTGGGAGCCAGAAGACGAATTATTTAGGAAAAAAGAGTATTTTACCCATTATAAGTTCCTCCCAGGACTAGGTTTTTACGGTTTTGGGCTAATTCACATGATTGGCGGACTTACTAAGTCTGCAACCTCTATTTTACGTCAATTAGTTGACGCTGGTACGCTAAGTAACCTACCCGCAGGCTTTAAAGCACGTGGAATGAGAGTCCAAGGCGAAGATGAGCCGTTAAGACCAGGTGAATTTAGAGATGTTGACGTTCCAGGCGGTGTTATACGTGATGCTTTAATGCCTTTACCGTATAAAGAGCCTAGTAACGTGTTAAGTCAACTATTAGGCACAATTATTGACTCTGGAAGACGTTTTGCGTCAATTGCGGACATGAATGTAGGCGATATCGGGTCTCAACAGTTACCCGTAGGAACTACTGTAGCTATGTTAGAACGTGGCACTAAAGTGATGAGTGCTATACATAAACGTATGCATTACGCCCAGAAAAAGGAATTTAGGCTATTAGCCAGCATATTTGCTAAGAGTTTACCTCCAGTTTACCCATACGATGTACCAGGAGCCAATAGAGAAATAAAAGCTTCTGATTTTGACGATAAAATAGATATTATACCAGTAAGTGACCCTAATATCTTTAGTATGGCTCAAAGGGTAATGTTAGCTCAGCAGGAACTAGAAATGGCTAGAGCAGCACCAGAAATACACGATTTACGTGAAGCATACAGACGTATGTACGAAGCTTTAGAAGTTAAAAACATAGACGGTCTTTTACCTCCTCAAGCTGAAGTACCAGCCCGTGACCCAATAACCGAACAACAAGCAGCATTAACGGGTCAACCTATACAAGCGTATATATTCCAAAATCATGATGCTTATATAACTAGTCATAATTCATTCTTACAGAACCCAATGGTACAACAGAATCAAAGTGCTACGGTTACCATACAAGCTAATATACAAGAGCATCAAGCTATGAAGTATAAGCAACAGATTGAACAAGTTATGGGTCAACCGTTACCACAAATGGGTGAAGGTGAAATGCCACCAGAAGTAATGAACCAGATAGCCACCATGGCAGCACAAGCTACTCAACAAGTAACAGGTCAAGCTCAAGCATTAGCAGAAGCAGAACAATTGAAAGCACAACAGGCTCAAGTCCAGCCTTTAGTACAACTTAAACAAGCTGAGATACAACAGAAAGCACAAAGCGATCAAGTGAAAGCTGAAATAGACATGATGAAACAGCAATCAACAGAAGCGATAGCTGAAATGAAAATAGCCCAACAAAGAGAAGAAGCTCTCATGAAAGAAAAAGGCGAAATGCGTAAGGATTATCGTGATATACTAAAAGACGTCAGAGATTCTGACACAAGGACCAAAGGAATATAGTATGCCTATGAACAGATCCAACTTTAAACAGATTATGGAAAAAGGCGTGGCGGGTAATGCTAACCGTAGAAGAATGCAAAATGGCGGTGAAGTACCTAAAGGGTTTCACATGATGCCAGATGGTTCTATAATGAAAGACTCAGTCATGAAAAAGAAAACTAAAGGTGGCTCAATGACGAACACCAAAAAACATTTAAGGAGACCCTAATGAATAGAGGCATGAAAAAAATGAACCGTGGTGGTGAAAAGATGATGATGGGCGGTGAGTCTATGACACCTATGACACCTAGGACACCTATGAAACATGGCGGTAAAGCAAGTAAAAAGAGAGGAATGGCTAGAGGTTGCGGAGCAGCAACTAAAGGCAAAGGGTATAATAAATAATGGCTAAACCTCCAGGACTATACGCAAACATACAAGCTAAACGTAAAAGAATAAAAGCAGGATCAGGAGAAAAGATGAGAAAACCTGGAAGCAAAGGTGCACCTACTTCACAAAACTTTAAAGATGCCGCAAAGACTGCTAAAAAATCACATGGTGGTGAACTACATGGTGGGCAGAAAAAATTAGATAAGAATAAAGATGGAAAATTATCAGGTTCTGATTTCAAAATGATGAATAAAGGTGGCAGTGTAGCAGGTAACGCCAACCGTAGAAGATTACAGCATGGCTAGTCCAAGAAAAGGAAAAGCAAAAGTTAAGGTGACTGCTTCTGGTAAAAAAGTCAGTTACGGACAAGCAGGGAAAGCCAAAGGTGGTGGACCAAGAGTTAAGCCAGGAACATCTAAAGGTGATTCCTATTGTGCTAGAAGCCTTGGTATAAAGAAAGGATTATCTAAGAAGAAGAAAAATGATCCTAACACTCCTAATAATTTGTCAAGGAAAAGATGGAAATGTTCTGGTGCTAAGTCCAAAAGGAAATAATTGAAATGTTAGATAAATTACGTAAGCAAATTACAGAACGACGAGAGCAATTAAAAGAAACTCTCGCTGGTGGCGGAATACAGAATTTTGAAAGTTACCAAAAAATAGTAGGTGAATTATCAGGTCTATCACTTGCTCTTACATTAATACAAGACCTGCACAAGGATAATGAAGAATAATGTCGAAAAAAATAGAAGCCTTCGGTTCAGGCGGAGAACCAATTCCGAATAAAGTAGAAAGATTCATAGCACCAGAGGAAAAGACACCAAGTGTAACTCCCGAAAATGTACATGAAGATAAAGATCTACAATCAAAACTTCCCCAACCAACGGGGTACAGAATATTGATACTTCCTTTTAGTCCCAAACAAAAGACTAAGGGCGGTATTTATTTAGCAGACTCAGTATTAGAGAAAGAACGTATTGGAACTAATGTTGGGTTTGTGGTAGCACTTGGTCCAGACGCTTACCGTGATGGGAATAAATTCCCTGAAGGGGCATGGTGTCAGGTTAGAGACTGGGTGATATTTGGCAGGTATGCAGGAGCCAGACTCAAAATTGAGGGTGGGGAACTGCGTTTATTAAACGATGATGAAATTTTAGCTGTAGTCTCCAATCCTGAAGACATACAATCAGCTTAATTTTATTACGCATATAAGGAGTATAACATGGCAGAAGAAGCTATGCAGTCGATAGAAGAAGAGGATCAGGGTGTAGAGGTAGAACTTCCAGAAAGTGAAACTGAAGAAACTGAATCCGAAGTAAAAGAAAAAGTAGTTGTAAAATCTGATCAAGAAGAGGAGATTGAAGACTATAGTGAAGGTGTAAAAAAACGTATAAACAAACTGACCTATAAAGTCAGGGAATCAGAAAGAAGAGAGCAAGCAGCAGTTGAGTATGCCCAATCTGTTCAGGATGAATTAAATAAAACTAAAAATAAACTTTCAAAAACAGATAAGAACCTATATGATGAATATAGTACCAGAGTAACTTCACAGTTAGATAGAGCTCAGGAAAGCTACAAAAAGGCGTATGAATCAGGTGATACAGACGCTCTAATTGAAGCTCAGAAAGCAATGGCTAAACTGTCGGTTGAGGAGGAAAGCTTAAAAAGGGTAAGACCTCAAGCTGAAACCTTAGTAGAAGTTCCTCAGGTAGAGCAACAGGTTGCTCCTAAATGGAATCAACAACCTGCCCAACAACAGGCTCCTCAGCCTGATCCAAAAGCGAAAGCTTGGGCAGAAAAAAATGATTGGTTTGGGGATGACCTAGCTATGACAACTGCAGCATTTGCGTTCCATAGACAGCTCACAGAAGGCGAAGGTTATGACCCTACTTCAGATGATTATTATAAAGAAGTAGACAAAAGACTTGCTGAGTCTTTCCCTCATAAACTAGGGAAAACTCAAAAAGAGGTGAGAGAGACAGTAGTAGGTTCTAGCAAAGGTGTTGGAACTACAAGAGCTCGTTCACGTAGAACTATAAAACTCACACCGAGTCAAGTAGCGATAGCGAAAAGACTTGGAGTGCCACTAGAAGAATATGCTAAGCATGTTAAAGAGGAGTAGAAAATGGTAGAAGAAAAAAACACTACTAACACAGATCGTACTCCACGATCTGCAGAGAGTCGAGATATAGTGTCTCGTCGTAAACCTTGGCAACCCCCGTCTTTATTAGACGCCCCTACACCACCGCAGGGATATGTATACCGATGGATACGAGAATCAATGATAGGGCAAAGCGACCCAGCGAATATGTCAAAACGTATTCGTGAAGGTTGGGAACCCGTAAGAGCTGAAGATCACCCCGATTTTGAAGCTCCTACTGTTGATGATGGTAAACATGCTGGTGTCATAGGAGTTGGTGGCTTAATTCTAGCTAAGATCCCCAAGGAGACTGTTGATGAAAGGAGGGCATACTATCAAAACGTTGCCGACCAACAGATTCAAGCAGTTGATAATGATCTTATGCGAGAAAGTAATCAAGTGATGCCTATTAGTGCACCTAGTAGAACATCCAAGGTTACATTTGGTAAAGGTGGTTCTTAACTTATGTTAAGAACTTTAATAAAATTTATTTTATATAAAGGTGAATAAAAATGGCAAATACTAATGCCCCAGATGGATTCACACCAGCTTATCATATGTCAGGTGGCGTAATCCGACCTCAAGAATTTGCAATAGCAAGTGGAACTAACGCATCGATCTTTTCAGGCGATGTTGTTAATCTTTCTAGTGGTTTGGTTATACAAGGGACTGCAACAGGCACCCCTCTTGGCGTATTTTATGGTGTAGAATACCAAGCAACAGACGGTTCCGTAGTGTTTTCGAACATGTGGACAGCAGACGTTGCGACTTTAGGTGCTGCAAATGCTAAAGCGTTTGTTTATGTCGATCCAGATATTGTTTATGAGGCTCAGTCAACTGGGACTCCTACACAAGCATCTATCGGTACAACAAATACTATTAGTACAACTGCAGGTAATACTAACAACGGTCGATCAAAAGAAGGTGTAACAACTACAACTTCTAGTGGTATCGCAACAGTAGTAGGTTTCCCACAGAAACCAAATAATTCTATTGGGCAATACGCTAGAGTATATGTAACGTTCCCAGCTTCTACATTCGGCAATAGCTAAAAGGTAATTTAAAATGGCAATAAATAGAGCTCAATTAGTAAAAGAACTCGAACCAGGACTAAATGCACTTTTTGGTCTTGAGTACGACAGATACGAAAACGAACATACTGAAATCTTTGATACAGAGAATTCAGATAGAGCGTTTGAGGAAGAAGTAATGTTATCAGGTTTCGGACAAGCTCCCGTCAAAGGCGAGGGTGCATCTGTAACTTATGATACTGCACAAGAAACTTTCACAGCAAGGTACAGCCACGAAACTGTAGCTTTAGCATTTGCGTTGACAGAAGAAGCAATAGAGGACAACCTTTATGACAGTCTTTCTTCAAGATACACAAAAGCTTTAGCTAGATCAATGGCGACTACTAAGCAAGTAAAAGCAGCAAACGTATTAAATAATGGCTTCTCAAACTCCTTCCCAGGAGGAGACGGAAAAGCACTTATGGCAGCTGATCACCCTACCTTATCAGGTGGAGATCAGTCGAATGAGCCAAGCGTAGCAGCTGATTTAAATGAAACTTCATTAGAAAACGCGATGATCGACATATCTCAGTTTACTGATGAAAGAGGCATTAAAGTAAATGTTCAAGCAAGAAAGCTAATAATACCACCTCAACTACAATTTGTAGCTGAGAGAGTTTTAAAAACTGCGGGTAGAGTTGGTACTTCTGATAATGACATTAACGCATTGAAAAACATGGGAATGCTCCCTGAAGGGTATGTTGTTAATCATTACTTGACTGACACAGATGCATTCTTTATTAAAACAGATGCACCTAACGGACTTAAACACTTCGTTAGATCTCCTATGTCAACAGGCATGGAAGGTGACTTTGAAACTGGAAACGTTAGATACAAAGCTAGAGAGAGATACTCTTTCGGCTTTAGTGACTGGCGTGGAATCTATGGTTCTCCAGGAGCGTAATTCGTTTTTCGAATTTAAAAAGGGAGCTTCGGCTCCCTTTCTTTTTTCTAGAATAAGGTATATCATTTAGTTCTAGGATTAATTAACTTGTTCTACAGACTGACCTAGCAGACAAGCCAAGACAGTAGAACTTATTTCCTTAGGAGGAAATTATGGCGAAATCAACCTTTTCAGGTCCAGTCAAATCATTGTCGGGATTTATTTCAGCAGGGGTTAATAACTCTGTTTCTTTAACAGCAGATACTACTTTAACAGTAGCAGACCACGCAGGAAAAATCTTGTTGTGTAATGATGCTGACGGTAAATTTACTTTACCTTCTATAAATATTTCAGTTCCAACTGATTCAACAGATCCAAGCCAGTCAAACAATATTGGTGCTTCTTTCTATTTCGTTATAGAAACAGCAGCAACAGACTTAGACATTTTAACTGATGGTACTGATAAATTCGAAGGTGCAGTACTGGTGGCTGTTGACGATGGTGCTAAAAAAGCTTTTGTTCCAGCAGCAACAAACGATGTTATGACTATGAACGGTTCAACTAAAGGCGGTATAGCAGGTAGTGTTGTAAAAGTTACAGCTATTGATGCAGTTACTTATCTAGTTCATGATTCATTACTAATCGGTTCAGGAACTATAGTAACACCATTCGCTGACGCTTAATAGGAGTAAATTATGGCAGACGCAGTAACCTCAACAACAATTGTTGATGATGATAGAAAAGCGGTTATACAGTTTACTAATACATCAGATGGTAATGGTGAAAGTGCAGTCACAAAAGTAGATGTTAGTGCTTTAGCTACTAGAAAATCAGACGGTGCAACTTGCACTGGTTGTAAACTAGCTAAACTTTCTTACACAACTTTTGGTATGAGTGTAAAACTACTTTGGGATGCTACTACCGACACTATTTGTTTAGATTTAAACGAAAACTATAGTGATCAGTTAGATTTTACAGAGTTTGGTGGAATACAAAATACTGCTGGTACTGGTAAAACAGGTGATATTAACTTGACTACCACAGGACATGCTAGTGGAGATTCTTACGTTATTGTTTTAACAGTAATTAAAACCTTCTAGTAATGGCTACTTCTGGCACTAAAACGTTTAAGCTTAGTATAGCAGACACTATAGAAGAAGCCTACGAATTAGCAGGTATAGAACTGAGAACTGGGTATGACGCAGAAACCGCTAGACGTTCACTGAACATCATGTTTGCTGATTGGTCTAACAGAGGTGTAAACCTCTGGACTATAGATCAAGTAAGTACTCTCCTTACTACAGGTACAGGTAGTTACACGCTAAACGAATACGATATTGATATCGTTTCAGCTATTGTTAGGGTCACAGACACTAGCGGTACTTCAACTGATTTAAACGTAGAACGTATAGGTAGAACTGAGTATCTAAACATACCAGATAAAACAATACAAGGAAGACCTACTCAAATATTTTTAGACAGGCAAATAACTCCTGTATTAAAAGTGTGGCCAACCCCTGATAATACCGCTACTTACACCATAGTAGCTAACACAATACAAAGGATTGATGACGCGTCAGCTTCTAACCAAGACCCTGAAGTTCCATCAAGATTTATTCCTTGTATGGCTAGTGGGTTATCTTATTACTTAGCTTTAAAAAAGAACCCTGAAAAAGCTGGTATTTTAAAACAACAATATGAACAAGATTTTCAAATGGCTGCTCAAGAAGACCGAGGCAGAGCATCTTTGTATCTTACTCCTAGTAGAAGTTCTTATTAATGGCTTACGCTTCTGGTAAACATTCATTAGCTAGGTGCGATAGATGCGGTTTTGTTTATGGTTATCTTGAACTTAAAAAAGAATGGAATAATCTAAGAGTTTGTCAAGAATGTTATGAACCTAAACACCCTCAATTAGATCCAAAAACACAAAGAGTAGACCCAGAAGCATTGAGAAACCCAAGACCTACTGAACCAGCACCAACACTTCACTTAGGTAAAGTCATTGTTTCAAATCCAGTAGATTCTAACGGAGTAAGTTCACCTATCATGTGGGCACACAACAGCAACACTATAGGCTCCCAGTTCACCATGACACAATTAACTAGTAGTCTTGGTAACATAACTATAGTAACATAATAAGTATGAGCTGGACAAAAACAACATTAAAAACTGCTATACAAGACTACATAGAAAGTACAGAAACCTCTTTAGTTAATAACCTGGATAATTTTATAGAAAGTACAGAAGAAAGAATTTTAAAAAATGTTCAGTTAAACGTATTTAGAAAAAATGTGACAGGCACCGCTTCAGGTGACAATACATACTTATCTTCACCAACCGATTTTTTAGCTCCTTTCAGTTTAGCTGTTATAGACAGCAATAGTGACTATAAATATTTAAAACTAAAACATGTTTCTTTTATAAGAGATTATCAACCAGCTGTAGCAACTACAGGCACACCTTTATACTACGCTGAGTTTGATGAAAATAGTTTTATATTGGCTCCCACACCTAGTACGAATTTCACTTTTGAACTTCATTATTTTTATAGACCAGCGTCATTAGTAGAAGGTTCAGATAGTGGCACAACTTGGCTTTCTGAAAACGCAATCAACGCTATGTTGTACGGGAGTTTAGTCGAAGCTTGTACGTACTTAAAAAACTTTGAGTCTATAGCAGTTTACGAACAACGTTTCCAAGAAGCTTTATCTTCACTTAAAAACTTAGGAGAAGCCAAAAACACTAGAGATCAATATAGATATGATGAAATAAGGAGACAGCCCCAAGCATGATAGAAGTCGATACAACAGCAGGGTTAGGAACTATAGGAGTAGCAACAACTGACTTTAAAGGTCATAGCCCAGAATTTTGGGCTGAACGTTGTACAGCAAGAATATGTGGTATATCTGAAAACGCAGCACCACATATAAGACAACAAGCAGAAGCATACAGACTAGCTATTTATGAACAAGTATTATATCATATTAAACAAGCAGTCAGCAGTCACGTAGTGACAATGAATGCAGAACTTACAACTCAAGGTCATGGAGATATGGCCATGATTTTAAAGGAACTTAAATAATGGCGATTACATCAACACTAACCACAAGTTTTAAAAAAGAACTTTTAGAAGCCAAGCATAATTTTTTAGCTAGTGGCGGGAATAGTTTTAAACTTGCTTTATACACTAGTTCAGCTACTTTAGGTGCTGGAACTACTGCTTATACAACTAGTAATGAAACTAGTGGAACTAACTATACTGCAGGAGGAGCAGCATTAACTAATGTTAATCCTACTTCAAGCGGTACAACAGGTTTTACTGACTTTGCTGATTTAACTTTCAGTAATGCTACTGTCACAGCCAGAGGGTGTTTAATCTACAATGACACGAATTCGGATGTATCTGTAGCTTCAATAGACTTCGGTGGAGATAAAACTTCCACAGCAGGTGATTTTACTATAGTTTTCCCAGCAGCAGCAGCAGACACAGCGATTATACGTATAGCCTAAAATGGCTCAGTACCTAAACGGTTGGGGTCGAGGCACTTGGGGTCAATTAGCCTTTGGCGAAGGAAACATACCTCTACCAATCACAGCACCCGCAGCAGGAACAGTAGGTGCTCCAGTTGTGGGAGTAAATGCTCAAGCTGTAGCTTCTGTAGGCGGAGTTACTGCTAGTTTAGGTTCAGTAAACGTTACAATTCAAGCTGAAGCTAACGTAACTCTAACTAGTCAGTTAGCAGCAGCAAATTTAGGTACAGCTACCACTACTTCAGTAAACAATATTTCAGTATCTGGTTTAGGGATCACTTCGGCTTTAGGTACAGCCACCTTAAGTACAAATAATAACATTTCAGTAAGCGGGTATAGTCTAGCTTCAAGTTTAGGTACAGCCACCTTAAGTACAAATAATAACATTTCAGTAAACGGGTATAGTCTAACTTCAAGTTTAGGGGCGACGAGTGTAGCAACGATAAACAATGTTTTTGTAACTGGTGTAGCATCTGTAAGTTCTTTAGGTGACGTAACTGTAACAGGTATAGGTAAGGTAGTTATTGAGTTAGGGCAAGGCACTTCAGTTTTAGGTTCTATACTAGTTTGGGGAGAAGTAGACGATAATCAAAACGCTAATTGGGGGGTTATAGCTACTAGTAATTCTCCTAATTGGGAATCACTAACAGATTCAAATAATCCTAATTGGGAAGAAGTAGCTTAACTTTTATGAAAAAACAACTTATAATAAATTTGAACGGAGACAAATATGGCAACATACGTTAATGACCTTAGGCTAAAAGAAATTACCACAGGTGATGAATCTGGAACTTGGGGTGACACTACAAACACAAACTTAGAGCTAATAGGTGAAGCATTTAGTTATGGCACAGAAGCCATCACAACTAATGCTGATACACACGCAACTACAATAGCAGACGGAAGCACAGACCCAGGAAGGTCGATGTACCTTAAATATACAGGTACTTTAGATTCAGCTTGTACTATAACTATAGGACCGAACACTATAAGTAAAATGTGGTTTATTGAAAACGCTACAACTGGCTCACAAAATATTATTATCTCTCAAGGTAGCGGAGCTAACATCACTATTCCCGCTGGAGATACTAAAGCAGTATATTCAGACGGAGCAGGAAGTGGAGCAGCATTTTTTGATGCCTTTGCTAGTATAAATGTTGGTGCTTTAACAGGAACAAGTCTAGACATCTCAGGCGATATAGACGTAGACGGAACTACTAACCTAGACATAGTAGATATTGATGGTGCTGTAGATATGGCTTCTACTCTTACAGTTACAGGCGAAATCACAGCCAATGGCGGAATAGCGTTAGGCGATAATGACAAGGCTACCTTTGGAGTTGGTGATGATTTACAGATTTACCATAATTCGTCAAATAACAGCTCGTATATTGATGAAGGCGGAGCTGGGGATTTATATGTTAGAGCTACAAATATTTGGTTTCAAAATACAGGACCAACAGCAACTTTAGCTAAATTTACTAGTGGTGGAGCAGTTGAGCTAAGACATAATGATGGAATCAAGTTTGCCACCACAGCCACAGGCATAGACGTAACAGGTACAGCCACGATGGATGGGTTGACTGTTGACTTGGCAGACAACGCAGGTGTATTAATTCAAAGCCCTAACGATTCGTCTACAGCGTTTTTAAAATTTGGAGATGCTACGTCATCGGATTCAGGAAGTATCAGCTACGACCACTATTCGGATGCTTTACGTTTCAAAACTATCAACACCACCCGCATGATTTTAGCCTCCAACGGAGACATCTCCTTCTACGAAGACACAGGAACTAGCCCAGCTTTATTCTGGGATGCGTCTGCAGAATCGCTTGGAATTGGAACGACTAGTCCTGCACAAAAATTAGATATTGCAGGTACAGCACCAAATATTCGTTTTACTGATACTCGTCACATAACATGGTCAGGATCAGAAAAATTAGGAGGAGTTGAATGGCATACAGAGGATGATAGTGCTAATGGCCCTTTAACTGGTGCAAGTATTTATTGTGAAAACTCAGAAGCTTCAACAATACCAAGCTTTAATATAGTGTTTGCTACACAAGCTCATAATAATGCTTCTGCTCCGATTCAACGCATGAAAATTACTGACGATGGAGACATCTCCTTCTACAACGCAGCAGGTTCTAGCCAAGCTCTATTCTGGGATGCAAGTGCTGAATCGCTTGGAATTGGAACGACTAGTCCTGCTGATAAGTTAGATACTCCTAATATTGCTATTGGTGGCTCAAGTATTTCTGGAACATATAGAGCCAACGCATTGTTTGTTGATAACACGGGTGGAACTGCTCGTTTTTTCTCTACTGGTAGTAACACCACGACACAAGGGCAATTTGCTTTCAGTGGAGTATCATCAAATGGAAGTGTAAATTCAGAAAGAATGAGAATTGATAGCTCTGGAAACGTTGGAATTGGAGAAAGCTCACCTGCTAATTTACTCCATGTAAAAGCAAGTGATGTTGGTGCTGCACCAATAGATACAGCTTTAATGGTATTAGAAAAGTCAGGTACAAACTATTTGAGCTTTATGGGTGCAAATACAAATACGCAAGGAGTGCTTTTTGGGGATGCTGATGATAACGATGTGGGAGGTATAACCTACAATCACAGCAGCAACTACATGGCATTTAATACAGCAGCAGCAGAAAGAATGCGTGTTGATTCTCTTGGTCGATTGCTGTTAGGACATACTACTGCTGTAGGTGGACATAGTGAATTGCTTGGTATTGATTGTGATGCTGGAAGTGGTTATGGAATATTTGCTTCAGGCGATACTTCTGGTACAGTACTTAGAGTTTATGATAGTGGTGCATCTGCTGGAGTAGTAGGTTCTATTACATTTAGTACTGACGCAACATCTTTTAACACCTCTTCAGATGCAAGATTAAAAGACGTTACAGGCGAGGCAAGAGGTTTAGAAGTAATTAACGAACTTAACCCAGTAGCTTATAACTGGAAAAAATCAGGTAAAGCAGATGAAGGTTTAATAGCACAAGAAGTGTTAGACCTAGTACCAAACGCTGTTCATCAATCTACTGATGATGAAATGTATTCAATGGATTACAGTAAATTAGTAGTGCATTTGGTTAAAGCGGTACAAGAACAACAAACACAGATTGATGCCTTACAATCTGAAATTAATAACTTAAAAGGAGAATAATAATGGCAATAGGATATACTTGGAACGTGTCAACGGTTGATACATACCCAACACTAGATGGTAATGCAGACGTGGTTTATAACGTGCATTGGAGATTAACAGCAACGGATGATGC
>Ga0307488_10001768_pt1 | contig 18142 bp, 20 predicted proteins | sample SB02metaG_FD_202248 | JGI IMG/M metagenome (GOLD analysis project Ga0307488, IMG submission 202248) | Sea-ice brine microbial communities from Beaufort Sea near Barrow, Alaska, United States - SB 0.2 | ecosystem: Environmental > Aquatic > Marine > Coastal | place: USA: Alaska | collected... | reverse complement strand
GTACGGTGTCATCGATCAGCGCATCTAGATTGTCGTAGCCAATGGCGCGGGCCATGGCTGTTTGCTGCTCGACTGTAGGTCCAATATGACGTTGGATGAATTCGGCATGGTTTTCCAAATCAAGTAGGGACGGACGGCTCATGGATACTCCGAGAGTTACTAAAGAGATGCAGGCGTGTTTTGCAGGCGTTTTTTTCAGGCTTCATAATAGCAAAAGAGCACCTTGACGGGCAATAAATTGCAGCGTTTAAGGCCACTTAACGGGGAAGATAAAATATCTGCCTGACTTGCGTTTTCGGTTTAGCGCAGGTATCACTAGGCACCTTTATCGAGCCCGAGGAGAGTAAGTGTGTTGGAGATTGTTACCCCCGAATCCGTTGGTATGGACAGCGCGCAGTTGGCCCGCGTGAGCGAGCATCTCACGAAGCGCTATATCCAGCCTGGAAAAATTCCCGGCTGCATTACACTCGTCTCGCGCGGCGGAAAGACTTGTTATCTGGATGTACAAGGTCAATGCGATCTAGAGCGTGGCACTGCCATGGCCGAGGACAGCATTGTGCGCATCTACTCCATGTCCAAACCGATCACTTCCCTGGCGATGATGACGCTGCTTGAGAGGGGGCTGCTTTCGCTAGATGATCCGGTACATCGATTTATTCCGTCCTGGCGTGACTTGGGGGTCTGGACGGCGGGTTCTTACCCGCTGTTTGCCACCGAGCCCTGCAAACGGGCCATGACCATTCGCGATTTATTCATGCACACCTCTGGCCTGACGTATGATTTTCTGCGTTCGTCTAACATTGATTATGCCTATCGAAAACAGCAGATTGGCAACCCGCGGCCTGGCTATACACTGCAGGATATGGTCGATCAACTGGCATCGATGCCACTGGAGTTTTCCCCAGGGGAGCGCTGGAACTACTCACTGTCGACCGATGTGCTGGGTCACCTAGTGGAGGTGATTAGTGGGCAGAGCCTTCCCGACTATCTGCGCACCGTTATTTTCGAGCCACTGGGCATGGTAGATACGAGTTTCGAGATCGCTCCGACGCAAGCTGCACGCTTTGCGTCCTGTTACGAGCGCGATCTTAATCGGGAGATGGTGTTGAATGATGACGGGCAGGATAGCCGGTTTGCCAGCCCCAGTTTCTACTCCGGTGGCGGTGGCCTGCTGTCCACAGTCGGGGACTATTATCGCTTCTGCCAGATGTTACTGGGTGGCGGCACACTGGAGGGTACGCGAATTATTGGATCACGGACTTTGGAATTTATGACCTGCAACCACCTTCCCGGTGATGAGGATCTTGCTGTCATGGCCACCGGTGGTTTTAGTGAATCAGCCTATGAAGGAGTGGGTTTTGGGTTGGGCTTTGCGGTCAAACTGGATCCAGTGGGGAATGGTTACCCCGGGTCTACGGGCAGTTTTTTTTGGGGCGGTTTGGCCAGCACCTTGTTCTGGGTAGACCCGGTGGAGGAACTGGTGGTGATTTTTATGACGCAGTTGATGCCCTCCAGTACGTTTAACTTCAGGGGGCAACTGGAGAATATTATTTACGGCGCGCTGCGCTAGGAACATGTTGGTTTAACGGTATTGTCATCTAAATAAGAAATGTTCTCGTTTAGTGTTACAAATGAGAATGATTCCTAATCCTATCTTCTTCAGTCGCAGTGAAAGATTCATTGAAGGAGAGAGATCAGATGAAAAACCTTATGACGGGCCTTATATTGAGTTTGTGCACCTCTACCGCTTTTGCTGCGACGCCTACTATTGAAGAAATGTGGATCATCATCCAGCAGCAGCAGGCTGAGATTACTCAACTGAAGACACAGTTAGTCTTGACTGATGAGGTGTTAAAGGAGAACAGTGTAAAAGTCGAGGCGACTGCTACCATGGTAGAACAGGTGGCAACAGGCGAGACATCGCTGGCGTCAAGCTGGGCGGAACGCACGCAGATCGGCGGCTACGGCGAGATGCATTACAACAACCTCGAAAACAACAATGACAATGGCGAGGACATTGATGAGATTGACTTTCACCGTTTCGTGCTTTATCTAGGTCACGATTTTAATGACACCACTCGCATGTGTTCTGAGGTCGAACTAGAACATTCTCTTTCTGGAGACGGTAAACCGGGTGAAGTAGAGCTTGAGTAAGCCTATATTGAACACGACTTGAGTAGTACTACTCGCATGAAGGCGGGTCTATTTCTTGTGCCGGTCGGGATTCTCAATCAGACTCATGAGTCGACCACTTTCTGTGGTGTTGAGCGCAACAATGTCGAGAAAAATATTATACCGACCACCTGGTGGGAGGGTGGACTTGCGCTTAGCGGAGAAATTCTTCCAGGTTGGAGTTACGAGGGCGCTTTCACCTCAGGCCTGAACATCGATTTCGCAGAGGGCGATTATAAGATTCGCGATGGTCGCCAGAAAGTGGCGAAGGCAGATGCATCCAAGCCGGCATATACCGTGAACACGAAATACACGGGCATTGCAGGTTTGGAATTGGGTGCGACAATTCAGTATCAGGCGGGTCTTGGTCAGGGTAACTACGACGAAGATGTCGATGCGATGCTGTACTCAGCACATGTGGTTTATCGCAATGGTCCCTTCGGTCTTCGAGCGTTGGCAGCCGCCTGGGATATTGATGACGCCATCAATGAAGTCAAGGCTGGCGCCAACGAGCAAAATGGCTGGTACATCGAGCCGTCCTGGTTAGTGATGCGTGATCTGGGCGTTTTCGCTCGCTACAGTGAATGGGATAACTTAGCGGGTAGCGATGGAGAGACGGACATCAGCGAATGGGATGTGGGTGTGAACTACTGGCTGGTAGAGAATGTGGTATTCAAGGCTGACTACCAGTGGCAAGACGCACCCCCCGGCCAAAAAGAACTCGAAGGGTTTAATCTGGGAGTCGGGTTTACCTACTAATACTCATGAAAATCTTTGCGGGGTTTGGGTATCGGAGTGGAATCGCTATCGTCTTATTGACGATGGCTTTTTCCGTTATTGGCGAGGAATATATTGGGCGTGACGAATTCCTTGGGCTTGCCTGCGGTGACAAAAAACCTGAAATGCAGACATTGTGGATTACCGAAGAAACACGCGACGCTGCCAAGGCGGCGGTCGGCTGGTTTCCGCCCGCTCTGCGTCTGCGGTATTGGCAAGAGGGTAACTGTACTGCATGGATATTAGAGGATATCGGCAAGGACAAACCCATTACCCTCGGTATCGCCGTGTCTGGTAATCGCATTGAGCGTGTCGAGGTGCTGGCTTTTAGAGAAACGCGCGGATGGGAAATTCGCTACCCATTCTTTACCAGCCAGTTTAGTGGATTGACACTGGCTACTGACGGTTATTTATCTGACTCTATCGATGGAATCACTGGTGCGACACTATCGGTAAGAGCGGTGGAGCGGGTTGCGCGTCTGGCTTTGTGGCTTGATATGCAGGTGAATGGCTGATGCGGTACCGCTCACAATTGGTTGGCATACTCTGGCACTGGCATCGGCGCCTAGGCATATTCGCGGCGGTATTCGTAGTAGTTCTGGCCGCGTCCGGTATCGTGCTGAATCATTCTGCTGGGCTCGGTCTAGATCGCAGCTTTGTTGATTGGCCCTGGCTCAGTAAGGCCTATGGAGACAACTCTGCCGATCTGCCCGCATTCAACTTAGGCGAGCGCTGGCTATCGAGAGCGGCGAATGGTCGTATCTATCTCGACGATCATGAAGTGGCGTCCTGCAACGGAAAACTCGTTGGCGCTTTGCGGGCAGATCAACTGTTCTACGCTGGCTGTGCGGAGCAACTCCTATTGATTACTGCGGCTGGTGAGCTGGTTGAATCCATCAGTGCTAGTACCGGTTTGCCTGTGCCACTTGAGGCTATTGGGCGCATAAACAATCAGGTCGCGGTGAAGACCGGAGGGGGCTGGTGGCTGGCTGATCTGGACAGGTTGGATTTTAGTGAGCGCGCACCGGTGGGAGAAGTTGTTATTCGTGAGCTTTTTCCTGACCAGTTGCCCGATGCTATTCGCGATAATATTCCAGCACAGGAACAATGGCTGACGTGGGAGCGCCTGTTGCTGGACTTGCACAGTGGCCGTTTACTGGGCACTGGTGGTGTTGTGTTTGTCGACGGTGTCGGTGTCCTGCTTGGGAGTCTTGCCATGAGTGGTACCGCGATGTGATGGCTGCACCGGCGGCGCAAACAGAAACCCTAGCGCAAGGGCGACTATTATTTTGAAGATGCCGCGTAACGGATACCCGTAATACAGTAAACTTGCTCGCCCCCGGGGCTTTGAACCCGAATTTCATCGTCTAGGCGCTTGCCCAGCAGCGCACGTGCCATAGGCGAGTCCATGCTGAGTTTACTGCTGGCCAGATCAAACTCATCCGGACCAACCACGCGCCAACTGTTCTCTTCGCCAGCTTCGTTCTCTAGTGTCACCCACGCGCCGAAGAAAACCTTATTAGTCTCGCTGGGAATGCGCTGCACCACTTCAACTTCATCGAGGCGCTTGTTGAGAAAACGTACTCTGGAGTCTATTTCTCGCAGTCGCCGCTTGCCGTAGATGTAGTCGCCATTTTCAGAGCGGTCACCGTTCTTGGCGGCTTCATGGACCGCATCGGTGACAACCGGGCGTTCAACTTTCCACAATTGATGCAGTTCGTCCCGCAGTGCCTGCTCGCCTTCGGGGGTAATGTATCTGGAGCCGCGCTGGCGCGGTGGTCGGTAGCGTCCCATAGCATTATTGTAGCGGTTGTCACTGAGTAACAAAATCCCGCTGGACTCCTTCTGTCTGCACTGTTAGAAAGGCAAGCATAACGGATATTGGGGTGGGGAAGTGAATGGCACATCAGCAACGCGTGAAGTTAGCGACAGTATTAAGCCTTTTAGTCGCCGCAGCGACTTATCAGCCGGGATACGTGTTGGCAAGCTGCATAGAGTTTGAAGGCAGTCTGACTCAGGGCGGGCTGATATGGGGCACAGTGCCACCAGGAAGTCGCGTCACGCTGGACGGGGAGACGCTGGATGTTCTGCAAGCAGGTACAACCATTGCGGGTTTTGGTCGCAATGCGGCCGCGACTGCTGAGTTAGTCGTCGAAGATGGCGCGGATGTGTGTCGTCAGACGCTGCAGATTACACCTCGCCAGTACGCTGTTCAGCGGGTGCAAGGTGTGCCGCAGAAAACGGTGACCCCACCGCCTGAGCAACTAGAGAGGATTCGACGGGAGCAGGCACTTGTTAATGCAGCCAAGGCCCAGCGCTTGCTGCGCCCTGATTTGCTGCAGAGTGCTTTAGCAGGGTTTCAATGGCCCACAGTAGGCCCAATATCTGGAGTGTATGGTAGTCAGCGATATTACAATGGCACGGCAGGAAACCCCCATTATGGTGTGGATGTGGCAGTTCCGACCGGCACTGCCGTTCTTGCTCCTGCTGCGGGTTTGGTCACTTTGGCGGAACCAGACCTGTTTTATTCCGGTGGCACGGTCATCTTGGACCATGGGTTTCGCTTTTCTTCGGCGTTTCTGCATATGAGCAAGGTGCTGGTGGAAGCGGGAGAGGAGGTTAACTCTGGTGATGTGATTGGCGAGGTCGGTGCTACCGGCCGCGCCACGGGGCCACACCTAGACTGGCGCATGAGCTGGCGTAACCACCGGATAGACCCACAATTGCTGGCACCAACCATGCCAAACCTCTAAAAAGCCCGTATAATGTTACTCTTGTTTGGCATTGTGAGATGGTAATGATCGACAAACGACTGCTTAGTATTCTGGTGTGTCCTGTCAGCAAGGCACCAGTGGAGTACGACACGCAAAAGGACGAGCTGGTCTGCAAGGCATCCGGCCTAGCCTATCCAGTGCGCGATGGCATTCCAGTGATGTTGGAAAGCGAAGCTCGACAGCTTACGGCTGACGAAAAACTTGGGTAATAAACGGGTATAGCCTGGCATGTCAGACACGATATTTGGCAAAATTATCAGCGGCGAAATTCCCAGTGAATTCCTTTATGAGGATGAGCATTGTATTGTCATAAATGATGTTAATCCTCAGGCGCCTGTTCATGTTTTGGTGATTCCAAAGCAGAGCATTCCCCGATTGGTGGATGCCCAGTTAAACGATCAAGCGCTGCTGGGGCATTTGATGCTGGTTGCAGGCAAACTCGCCCAGCAACTGGGCGTGGGTGATGCGTTTCGCTTGGTGGTCAATAATGGCGCCGAGGCTGGTCAAACCGTTTTTCACCTGCATCTGCATATCATAGGAGGCAGGGCGTTCGCCGAAGGCCATATGGCTGGCTGAACACCCCTGGCTCCCTCAACATAACCGAGATTGAGTATGAAGACCGTAGAGATACGTGAGGCCTTTCTGGCCTATTTTGAACAGCATGAGCACACACGCGTTGAGAGTTGCTCATTGGTTCCGGCCAACGATCCTACCCTGTTGTTTACCAATGCCGGTATGAATCAGTTCAAGGACACGTTCCTCGGCACGGAACCTCGCGCCTATGTCCGCGCGACTAGCAGTCAGCGCTGTGTGCGCGCGGGGGGCAAGCATAACGATCTAGAGAATGTCGGGTATACCGCGCGTCATCACACCTTCTTTGAGATGCTGGGTAACTTCAGTTTTGGGGACTACTTTAAGCGCGATGCCATCCGCTACGCGTGGGATTTTCTCACCGTAACGCTTGGTCTTCCCCCGGAAAAACTATGGGTCACCGTGCACCTGTCTGACGATGAAGCGGAGCAGATATGGATTGATGAAATAGGTTTCCCCAAGTCGCGAATTTCACGTCTTGACGAGGATAATTTTTGGCAGATGGGCGATACCGGCCCCTGTGGCCCCTGTAGCGAAATATTCTACGACCATGGCGAAGATATTCCGGGAGGCCCGCCCGGCAGTGAGGGCGAGGACTTGGATCGCTTCATTGAAATCTGGAATCTGGTGTTCATGCAGTACAACCGCGACCAGAGCGGGGAATTGCATCCGCTTCCGCACCCTTCTGTCGACACCGGAATGGGTCTGGAGCGCATTGCTGCCGTAATGCAGAAGGTACACAACAACTACGACATCGACCTGTTCCAAGTCATCATCAAATCTGCGGCGCAGTTGTTGCAGGTGAAAGATCTGCAGCATAACTCGCTGAAGGTCATCGCCGACCATATTCGGTCCTGTGCTTTTCTTATTGTCGACGGCGTACTGCCGGGCAATGAGGGCCGCGCGTACGTGTTGCGACGTATCATTCGTCGGGCTGTTCGCCACGGCAATACGCTGGGTGCGGACCAACCGTTTTTTTATAAATTGGTGGCCATGTTGGCAGCGCAAATGGGCGATGCCTATCCCGAATTAATCAAACAGCAGGCTCTAGTAGAAAAGACGCTTTTGGCCGAAGAGGAACAGTTCGCGCGGACGCTGGACAATGGCATACAAATTCTTGAGGAAGCACTAGCAGACTTGCACGGTAGTGAAATTCCCGGAGAAATGGTGTTTAAACTGTATGACACTTACGGGTTTCCCACAGACCTGACTAACGATATTGCACGAGAAAGAAACCTGACGCTGGATATGGCCGGCTATGACCTTGCGATGGCGGAGCAACGCTCTCGCTCTCAGGATAAGGGAAGTTTCAAGGTCGACTATAGCAATCTGCTGAAGCTTGAAGGCAAGACCGAATTCACCGGCTACGACAGGCTGGAGGGGGAGGGCATGGTAACAGCGCTACTGCGAGACGGCGAAGACGTTACTGTTCTCAACGCCGATGAGTCTGGCACGGTGGTTCTGGATGGCACACCATTTTATGGCGAGTCTGGCGGTCAGGCCGGAGATACGGGTTATCTCAGTGCTTCTGGTGTTCGGCTGAAAGTGTCAACGACAACGAAAACCTCTGATCATCACCTGCATCAGGTAAAAGTGTTGCAGGGCAGCGTAAAGTGCGGTGACACGCTTTCGACCCACGTCGATGCGAATGTGCGACAGCGCACTCGTCTCAGTCACAGTGCAACGCATTTACTCCATGCGGCGCTGCGCACGGTGTTGGGTGATCATGTGCAGCAGAAGGGGTCGTTGGTGGACTCAGAGCGGCTGCGTTTCGATTTCTCGCATCCCGAAGCAGTGACGCCGAAGCAATTGAAGACCATTGAAAATATGATCAATGATCAAATACGCATGAACACTGCGGTCCAAACGCACTTGATGACGATGGATGAGGCCGTAGCGTCTGGTGCGATGGCGTTGTTTGGTGAAAAGTACGGTGAAGAAGTGCGCGTGTTATCCATGGGTGAGCAAGATTTTTCTGTGGAGCTGTGCGGTGGTACTCATGTTGATCGCACCGGTGATATTGGTTTGCTGCGCATCGTGTCTGAATCTGGGGTCGCTTCCGGGATACGTCGTATCGAAGGCGTGACGGGCAGTGGTGCATTGGCGTTGCTGGATGCGAATGAACAGCAGTTGGCCGAGGTGTGTGAGGTGGTCAAGGGTAGTGCTGATAATGTCGCGTTGAAGGTAGCGGCCTTGCGTACTGAGAATCGAGAGTTAGAAAAAGAAATTGCTCGGCTTAAGCAAAAGCTGGCCACGTCCGCGGGCAGTGATCTCACTGCTGAGGTTGTGGAAGTGCGAGGCATTAAAGTACTTGCGGCTAACGTAGACGGTGCAGATGCTAAATCACTGCGCGACACGTTAGATCAGTGTAAAAATAAGTTGGGAAGTGGCGTTATCCTCCTGTCGGCTGTGATCGGGGACAAGATTGCCCTGACTGCCGGTGTGACCAATGATCTGACCGGCCAGGTTAAAGCAGGCGACCTAATGCGTGAATTTGCGGGGCGCCTCGGTGGGAAGGGTGGCGGGAAACCCGATATGGCTCAGGGCGGCGGCACCGATGTCCATGCTTTGCCGACAGTACTGAAATCTGTGCCTGATTGGGTGTCATCGCAACTCGATTGATGTGAATTTTGCTGCGGATTAAGTTTCCCGGACTGTGTAAAATTAGCGCACATTGTGGGTTAGTGGGGCGCCTTTTCTGGCGCGCCTGATTAAGGTCGCAGCGAGCTGCGCGAGAAACTATGAGTCTCATCGTTCAAAAATTTGGTGGCACCTCGGTCGGTGATATTGAGCGCATCGAGCTCGTGGCAAAAAAGGTTGCCGCCTTTCGCGCTAAGGGCGACGACGTGGTCGTGGTTGTCTCGGCCATGAGCGGTGAGACTAACCGGCTGATGGCACTGGCGCACGAGATACAGGAACGACCATTGCCCCGTGAACTGGACGTGCTGCTTTCCACTGGAGAGCAGGTTACCACTGCACTGCTGAGCATGGCATTGAACAAGCAGGGCGTGAAAGCGAAGTCTTACACCGGAGCCCAGGTGCGTATTCTTACTGATAATGCGCATACCAAGGCGCGGATTCGTGAGATTGACAGCGATCGTCTGATTGGAGACTTGAAAGAGGGCTACGTGATTGTGGTGGCCGGTTTTCAGGGTGTCGATGAAGGCGGTAATATTACGACGCTGGGCCGAGGTGGTTCCGATACTACTGCCGTGGCGTTAGCGGCTGCATTAAAAGCAGACGAGTGTCAGATATACACGGATGTGGACGGTGTTTACACTACAGATCCTAGGATGGTGGATGGCGCTCGCCGTCTGTCCAGAATTACCTTCGAAGAAATGCTGGAAATGGCCAGTATGGGTTCCAAGGTGTTGCAAATTCGCGCCGTTGAATTTGCGGGGAAGTACAGCGTGCCGCTGCGAGTCCTGCACAGTTTTAAAGACGGTCCGGGCACACTGATCTCAATGGAGAACGATAGCGCTATGGAAACCCCGACAATTGCTGGCATCGCATTTAATCGCGATGAAGCGAAGCTAACCATCGAGGGCGCACCGGATATGCCGGGTGTGGCTTATCAGATTTTGGGTCCAATTGGTGAAGCCAATATCGAAGTGGACGTGATCGTGCAGAACGTTAGCCACGACAGTACAGTCGATTTCACCTTTACCGTCGGACGCGATGATTTGGCCCGTGCGGAAGAGGTGCTCAATCAGATAGCAAATGAAATTGGCGCAGGGAAGGTCACCAGCGACAGCAAAATTGCAAAGGTATCGGTAGTGGGTGTGGGCATGCGCTCCCATGCGGGAGTGGCTAGTCAGATGTTCGCTGCCCTAGGTGAGGTCGGCATTAATATTCTGATGATCACCACCTCCGAGATAAAGATTTCGGTCATTGTTGAGGAGAAGTTTTTAGAGTTGGCAGTGCGTGCTCTGCATTCATCGTTTGGCCTGGAAAAGGAGCCTAAAGACGAAAATACCGACTAAAAAAATAGGCTTTGTGCTGTGACTGCAAAAAGCAATATGTCACAACATTACTTTTACGCGAATTTGTGTTAAAACTAATACGAATAATAATTGTATAACGCCCTGATAAGGGCATAAGAAAGCCAATCCATGCCGTTGTAATAGCATAAGGGTATGGCTTTAGAGGGTATCAAATATGTTAATTTTGACCCGTAAAGTCGGTGAGACGTTGATGATAGGTGACCAAGTTACCGTGACAGTATTAGGCGTCAAGGGCAATCAGGTCCGTATTGGCGTCAATGCGCCGAAAGATATTGCGGTGCACCGAGAGGAAATCTTTGCCCGCATCCACGATGGCGACACTCCGGACACAGAACACAAAGAATAAGCCCGGCTACTGACTTCTATGGCTTTGATTTTGTAGGATTTGTGGTATTATCTCGCGCCTGTGGATACCCCTGCTTAGCAAGCCACAAAAACCTACGGAGAGCTGGCCGAGTGGCTGAAGGCGCGCCCCTGCTAAGGGCGTATAGGCTTATACCCTATCGAGGGTTCGAATCCCTCGCTCTCCGCCATCTAACACATCTCGATGAGCAAGCGCCTGCAACTTGTCCACGAAGTCCAGACACTACCCTACCGGATCGTTGCCTGTAGTGAGCTTGAGGACGTGAGCGAGCTTGCTTCTTATGACGAGTTAATGAGATACCAGAAGTCTATAACAGATTCAATCGTCCAAATGATTGGCAAGCATAATCCAGCCAAACTTAGCGAGTTCAGCAGCGACGAGTGGCTTGAGCTTTCCCCAATTGAATTTTTTTTAAAGTTTTTCAGCTCGTGCGTTTCGACGCTGACACCATGCAATCAATACTCGAAGTCACCAGCAATCTTGAACGACTGAAAATGGTTGATTCACTTGTTCACTCGGGAGAAACATGAGCGCTGCAGGCAAGATTAAAAAACTCGGCGTCATTGGCGATGTTCACTCGGAGCATCATCGACTGAAAGCGACTCTGGCACACCTGGAAGGTCTGGATACAGATGCAATAGTCTGTACTGGTGACATTGTTGATGGCATTGGTTGTCCAAACGAAAGCATCAAACTACTCGATAGCGCTTCAGTATTCACCGTACGAGGTAACCATGATCGATGGATACTCGAAGATAAAGCTAGACATATCAAGGACGCACATAGCGTGACTGAACTGTCGGAAGAATCACTCTCGTACCTGGCTTCGCTGCCAAGTCAGGTGACGCTGGATACCATTAGAGGGAAGTTACTGCTTTGTCATGGCGTGGCGGATGATGATCTGAGAAAGGTCTGGCCTGGAACAGAGAAGGTGCCCATCGAACGCAGCCACCTGCTGGACAAAATAATCCTCGAAGGGGAATTTCAGTATCTCATTAATGGTCATATGCACTTTCGAACCCTGATTCATTTCGAAGGACTAACCCTCATTAACGCAGGCACGCTTAGAGGCGAACATTGGCCTGGTTTCTCGGTCATCGATTTTGAAGCAGAATACATTACTGCATTCGAATTCTGTGGTGACCAGATCAGGCTGGTGAAGACGCATGACCTGACTCAGGAAGCACACACAATTTGGTCCAACACCCAGTCATTTTGCGGTGACTGGGATCCAGTGAGGTTGTTTTAGACGTGCTTGTTTTAAAGTTCGCAGTTGATAAGCCAACAGCAATAGGGTTAAAGAAACTTGCCCGTGTTTCTACCTGATACTTTTGCTTATCAGCGATGAAATTCGCATTTACCCTCGAATCGTTTTATGACCTGAAGGACAGTCAAACACCATGAGATGGATCATCTACCTTATTATTGTATCGAGCAGTCAACTCGCATACGCACAGAGCAAAACCACCTTTGGGTCCGACAATGCGACGCGTTGTTACCGCGAAAGTAATACGCCATTTTCGACACACGGGCTCACGTTTTGTACCGAAGCAATCAGAAACGACGACCTGCTCCTGCGGGACCTTGCGGCTACTCATACTAATCGCGGAATTATATATGCGGCAAACGGTCAATTAGATAGAGCGATGAAGGACCATAACACAGCCGCTTTGTTAGCGCCCGGGATGGGCAAGATCTATGTCAATCGAGGCAACGTATATCACCAAACCCACGAATACGTCACAGCACTTGCGGACTATGGCCGAGCGCTGGAGCTGGCGAATGTCCAGCTTGATATTGTCCACTACAACAGATCATTAACGCTTATTCGATTAAAGCGTTGGGACGATGCTCTTGCCGCACTGGAAACCGCGCTTGCAGTAAACCCTGAATCAGCCCGTGTGAAAAGAAAGCTTGACCAGCTCAACGCGCTAAAAGAAAAACCCAGCACCACTGTGGTTAATCCTGATGACGAGCTGAGCCAGTGAGCCTCGATTCTATGTTCTGGTCCGGCCTAATAGCTTACTCTTGGTTCGAACATCTATACGAGGAGCTGGGCCGACGCGGACCCGTGGTTTTTCTGACTGCGCCAACCGGAGCACCCGGGTGCGTATCCGGTAAACTCGAATGGCTCATCGCCGCTTTGGGGCCGATTTTACGGACTTTATCTTTACCCGCCACAAAGACAGGCTCGCACATCCCAATGCCTATCTGATTGATGACATGCCATTCAACATAGAACCATTCATCGCCAGAAACGGCGTCGGCGTACTATTCCCGCAAATCTGGAACGAACTCGCCCACATCGAGGACCCGGTTCCTCATGTGATCAACACGCTTGAGGCTGCCATAGGACGCCAGCAATAACTCAATCGTCTGTTTCGCTTTTCATGTGGTCAAAGCTCGCGCCTGTTGCTTACCTTCATTTCTGTCAGCACCTTACCCTTCCGAAGTGAAGCCACTGCACCCATGTCACTAGTGACTCCCACGGCAATGGCGTCATCTCAAAAAACCGGTAGTTCAGCGATAAGGCCGTTGCCACCATCTTGGGGGCGAAATAGGGCGTCGACCCTCACGTTCATATCTTGAGCATCACTGGATGCCGAGGTCTCATATCCGAACAACCTATCGGCCAACACCGACACGCTAGCGCCTGCTAACCTCACGCCTATAGCGAACGCGAGCAGCATTGTCTTAATCTTAATTTTCATACATTAGTCCCAATAACTTAAATCAACTGCCACGCTCAGTTACGACTAAACCGACACTTTTGTCATTTGACACTGTTACTAAGCAAAGGCCATGCAAGTATAAGAAGTATAAAAGGGGTGTCGAGAGTATCTGATTGCCCAAAGAATAGTCGCGGAACTTGAAATGGCGGAAGACGGCTCGCGCGGTGCCTGTGGTTAGTGCTGGTATTGCTGGTCTGGTAGATCTTTCTCGCTCACCTGCGAAACTCAGCACGAACAACTCTATACCAACGAATTCCTCAGTGGCGTCCCTGCTGATTGAATGCTGTTGAGCTGGAATCCTTCCCAGCGAAAAGAGCCAATGTTTCAGGTGGTGCTCTGGTCGGTGGTGCCCGGTGTGGCAGGGCGGGGGTGTTCTGTTCCTTTCTCTCAAGGTGAGCCAGAATTCTATCGATGACGTCTTGGTTCTCGATACAAGCGATGACTCTGACAGATCCGCCGCAGCGGCTGCAGACTTCGATGTCTATATTGAATACTCGCTTGAGCCGCTGAGCCCAGGTCATGGCGGCATGACGCTCGGCGGGTGTGCAGACTTCTGCGTTGGAGATGAACTTGACGCCTTTCCCGCGCCTGGCTGGCGTGACGAGCCCGCGCCAGCGATGGTTCGGCGCGAGTACGCCGTGGTAGCGGGTGAGGTTGACCCTCGGCTTCGGCACCAGTGCCGCCAATTGTTACATTAGTACTCCTTCTCCAGATATGCTCTGACCGCCTCTGCTGGAAACGATCCGAAGTGTCCCGGGTGCCATTGCTCAATCTCGTCGAGCTCGAGAATTTCCCCGATTCTTCGCCGGTTCTCTTCCAGATCGCACATGAAAAAATGTGTCGTCGGCGTCTCGCTTGCGACTATCCCACCCCGAATCAAGTCCCCCACGAACGCGTGCCGACCGATCAGGATTACCATTGACCCCGGAGTGTGCCCCGGGTGCGGCAGGATCGTTCCCGACATACCGAGCTCTGCCAGATCAACTGCTGCACCGTCCATCTCGATCGCACGGTCGAGTTTGAACACTGGATAGCGTGACCCTTCGATCGTCATTCGGATGAAGCGCGCTGTCATCGAAGTGGGGCAATAGTCTACGCCACCGCCTGCGTCTATCATCGCCTGATCGTCGGCACCGCCGATCAGCCGGATGCCATGACGCTCCTGGAAAGAAGCCGCCGTCCCTGCATGATCGATGTGACCGTGGGTGAGAATTGCATAATCAATCGTCGCGGGATCGATTCCCACTTCCCGCATGAGCGCTTCGTATCGGTCTTCATCGCCCGGGTTCCCGGCATCAATCATCAGACGGCGGTCGTTCTCTTCGATCACGAAGACATTCGCCGACGCGACGTCGAGTCGAACGATGCGTCGCACATCCGAATCCTCGATGATCGAAGCCCGATCACCCGAGCAGCCTGTTATTGCCGCTGACAGTATCGCGAGGAGCCACGCGACCCGACCAAAGTGTTCTTTCATTTATCCTTCCCCTTCTGTGAAGCCTAGGCGCGATGGTAATCCAGCGTTTTGGCTACTTACAGACTTCTTTAACAAACTAGAGTGCTTGAGCCAAATTGTTGCGCCAACGTCTGTAGCGTTTAGTTCGTTGACTGGTTTTTATCTGATCAGCTATGAGCGAGAAAAAAGGGCTTATGTTGGCTTTGGGTGATTTACCTAGAGCAAGTCTGTTCAATTGAGCCTTGGTAACGGCCATAACAGCAAGCGCAGCAAAGGTTTTGTTTTTCCAGTTGACCTGTGGCAATTTTATTTCCAGTTCATCTTTCTGCCATTGTTTGGGTAAGTCTGGCTGGAACGCCAGAGCCTGTGCTATTCCTAACATTTCTACGCCGAAACCTGCGCTGTCTTTTTCCAGCGCTTCCTCAGCAACTGCACGGCGCAAAATTCCACCCGTTACCATAATGGGCATTATCGCAACTGAGGCTATCTCCCTGGCGAAATCCACGAAGTATGCCTCTCTTCTCAACGTTCTTTCGGTCTTTTCGCCCTCTTTCTCTGAGACCCTGCCTTGCATGGCCGGGCTTTCATAACTTCCCCCGGATAGCTCCACTAAATCGACACCCAGTTCATTCAACAGTTGAATGACGGCTTTGGCGTCGTTCAGATCGAATCCACCTTTTTGAAAATCGGCCGAATTCAATTTTACTGAAACGCAAAATTCCGGCTTAACCGACTGGCGAATTCGTTTTACGATCTCGATTAACACACGGGAGCGATTGTTGATGTCCCCGCCCCATTGGTCGGACCGTAGATTGGTCAGTGGCGACAAAAATTGACTGATTAAGTAGCCATGCGCGGCATGGACTTGAACCCCCGTAAAACCGGCGGATTCAGCCTGTTTGCTGGTGGCTACGAAGCGTTGGATCAAGACTTCTATTTCTTCCTCTGTCATGGCGCGGGGTTGGGCGAACATTTTTGATAGTTTGCCCATATCCAGTGCTTTGTCTGAAGGAGAAAGCGCGGTTTCGCCCATTGCTGTATAAACCTGACGCCCCGGATGGTTTATCTGCATCCAGAGTTGGCCATCTTCAGGCTTGCCGAATTTTGCCCACCGCTTGAACGGCTCAATATCGTTACTTTCCTGTAGTACCACACCGCCAGGACCCGTCAGAGCATCGGGGGCCACCATCACATTTCCAGTGAGTATCAGTCCGACGCCGCCCTCTACCCAACTTCGGTATAGCTGATGAAGGCGATCCCCCGGGATCTGGCCCTCATCGCAAAGATTTTCTTCCATAGCTGCTTTGCAAAGGCGATTGGGGATGGTTTGTCCGTTGGGAAGCGTTAGTGATTGAAACAGTTTTGAGGTCGATGCGTTCATTGAGGCTCTCTGGGGTGATGGTTCGATATGGGAGATCTTGATGTTGACGTCGGGGCGCAGCACGTTCTCTTGCGAACTCAGTTACTCTTGTCTTGCTTTCAGTTCCTTCAATAAGGTCTCGGCTGCCAGCTTTCCCAATTCATTAGCTGCTAGGGGGCTCGCGCCTGTAATCAATTTTCTATCCAAACAGACTGTTTCGTCTGACTTGGTATTGACGATATTGGCGCCCAGGCTAATTAGTTTATCGCTGAGTTCCCAGGGTACTTGTCCTGGTAGGTAACCAATCTTCGGTGTCATCTTATCGACTGAATGAGGGAATACCGCCATGTTGTATCCCGCGTAAAGAAATTGCTCATTATTAAGTGTGGTTGCTAGTAGTGCTGCCGGTCCGTGACAAAGCGTGATGGTAAACAACTCGTTGTCGTGTGCCCAGTTCAGGATTTTCCGAACACTTTCATCTTCCGGAATACCAAGCATTGCGCCATGACCACCAGGCACAAATACCGCTGCATAGGATTCCGTGTCTGACAGCGAAGTATCAACGAACGATTGCAGGTTTTTGGGATGCTCAAAACTTGATTTGTACGCGTTGTAAAGTGATTTTACGTGTTCATCCTTTTCCGGAAATGCCCACATTTCGAATACAACAGGTTTACCCGTCGGTGTGGCTATTTCAAAGTCAAAGCCCGCGTTTTTGAGATGCAACATCGGGACTAATGTTTCGACCGGATGATTTCCTGTAGAAAACATTTTGCCATTCTTCATTTCCATGTTTTTTTCTTCAGTGAATATCACCAAAACCTTAGACTTGTTTCCCTGGTATTTCGTGTAGGAAATATCTTCATAATCAGTTTTATCAACCGTTGCCAGTTTCAACGCAAGTTTAGATGGGGAGTAAGATCCATCCGACTCTAGTTTTGGTGCAATTCCTAACAGTTTCTTTAGCATGTCAATGTTCTCTGAATGGTCCCAGGTCAAAGGAGGAGCTTTGATGGGTAGACCGAAAATGTAGGTGAATGGTACGCCTCGATACGCAGCTTGATTAGCCTTAGAGCAGTCACTATACTGTTTCTGAAATGGATACAATAGGTTTGAAATGGCGCTAAAATATCAAAATATGCAGGGATTGGTTCTTTTTTCCCATATAAATAGACTGGGTAGTTTGTCTGCAGCAGCGCAATTGCTTGGTATAAGTCGATCGTCGGTTAGTAAACAACTAGCAGCCTTGGAAAGGAAAATCGGGTCAAGATTATTCAATCGAACCACTCGAAAAATCGTACTCACGGAAGTGGGTCGGCAGGTTCTTCAAGAGGCATACAAAGTAGAGCTGGCGCTCCAAACCATTGAAAATATTAGTGAAGATTTTCAGTCGGTAATAGCAGGGGACTTGAATGTTACATGTGCCAGTGCGCAGGGGCGTATTCATCTCGTCCCGTTAATCACTAAGTTTCTTGCGCACTACCCCAAGATCAATGTGAACCTGCAGTTGGAAGACCGATTCGTCGATATGGTTGCAGAGAACCTGGATGTCTCCATTCGTATTGGCTACTTGCCAGATTCCACGTTGATCGCTCGAAAACTCGGTGACCTATCAGCTGTGCTCTGCGCCAGTCCTGAGTATTTAAGTAATGCCCCCCCGTTGCAAACGCCCTCTGATTTATTGCACCACCGTTGTTTGTTTTATCGAAACTCAAAACTGGGAATGAATTCTTGGTCGTTTATCAGTGATGAAGGCGAAGAGAGTGTCACGGTTTCGGGGCCATTGTCTATCAACGACCCAGGTGCATTGGTATCAGCCGCGCTTGCACACGCGGGTGTTTTACTTATAGACAAGGGCTTGCTGGGTGACACAATGCGAGATGGAAAGTTGCTACCCGTATTGACAGGATAC
>Ga0307488_10001767_pt1 | contig 18144 bp, 23 predicted proteins | sample SB02metaG_FD_202248 | JGI IMG/M metagenome (GOLD analysis project Ga0307488, IMG submission 202248) | Sea-ice brine microbial communities from Beaufort Sea near Barrow, Alaska, United States - SB 0.2 | ecosystem: Environmental > Aquatic > Marine > Coastal | place: USA: Alaska | collected... | reverse complement strand
CATCAGCTTGCTGTTTAGCATTGATTAAAACACCAGAAATTAAAATGATACTTAGTAATGTTATTATTCGAGTAAACTTGTTCATAATTCAATTATTTTATTGGGAATATAGATATTAATAGCAAATTCCTTACCTTTTTAGGTGATAAGATACAACTTTTCATTTACCATTCAATAGTAAGAATTTTATAGTTTGGAATTGCTGTCTTGAAGTATGTTTTTTTTTAAACTTGTCAACTACTTATTCAATTGGTCTTCAATAATTGAAACGATACTACTTGCTTTAGTAATGATCATTACATGTGTACCTCCATCAATTTTTATGTAGTCTTTAATATGTTTTACTGGAAACACACCATCATCAGTTCCGTGGATATGAATTATATTTTCTAAATTATAGTTTTGTTTCCAATGTAAGACATTATAAATAGCCCATTTTAAATAGGCTTCATCTCGCATAGACATATAAACTTTATACATTTCCAATCTTTTTTTCGCCATACTGCCAAAGAAAAACTGAATGTACTTCTCTAAGTTTGTGAGCATTTTTGTTGGAACAACTTTATAGGCCTTAGTGGCTTTGGCTACTTTTAATCTTAGAGGTAGTTCATTCAAGTTTTTTACACTTGATACGATAATTACCTTTTTAGGGTGAATTATTTTACTCATTTCTTGGACCATAATCCCTCCAAACGATACTCCTAAAAGTATTACATTTTCTTCAGTTATTATTTCACACATGCGTTGTGCATAATGCTCAATAGTTTCATCAATAGATTCAGGAACCAACCATTCAATATAATGTACTTCGTAAAAATCTTTTGTGAATTTTAGATTTTTAAATATTTTTGAGTTTGCCGCAAGTCCCGGTACACAATATATATGAGTTTTATTCATTTTATGCTGTCATTTCGGATTTAACAAACTTAAACCTGACTATACCATCTTCATCAATCTCTGTTAAAGTAATATTATTAAGTGTATTGACCAATTCTGGATTCCAAGGAGTTTTTACTTTTACATAGTTTTCCGTAAAACCATGAATATAACCTTCCTTATTTTCGCTTTCAAATAAAACGGTCAATTTATTTCCGAGTTGCCCCTCATAGAATGCTCTACGCTTTTTAACGGACAACCCTCGAAGCATTTTACTACGCTTTGTACGTACTTTTTTAGGGATTACATCTTCCATGTCATATGCTTCAGTATTTGGTCTCTCAGAATATGAAAAAACGTGTAGATATGAAATATCCAATTCATTCAAATAATTATAAGTTTCCAGAAATAATTCATCTGTTTCTCCTGGAAAACCAACAATGACATCAACACCAATACAAGCATTTGGCATGACTTGTTTGATTTTAGCAACACGCTCATCATACACTTTTCGCATATAACGACGCTTCATTTTTTTTAATAAAACATCACTACCACTCTGTAATGGAATATGAAAATGTGGAACAAAACTATTCGAAGAGGCAACAAACTGTATGGTTTCATCTTTTAATAAATTTGGTTCTATAGACGAAATTCGTAATCTATGGATGCCATTTACTTTGTCTAGTGCTTGAACCAATTCATAAAAAGTATGCTCATGTTTTTTATTTCCAAATTCGCCCTTTCCATAATCTCCAATATTAACTCCTGTCAATACAATCTCTTTAATCCCTCTGTCAGAAATTTCTTTAGCATTCTTTAAAACATTCTCTAATGAATCACTCCTGGAAATTCCACGTGCAAGAGGAATGGTACAATATGTACATTTATAATCACAGCCATCTTGAACTTTTAGAAAAGCACGTGTCCGATCACCTATAGAGTAGGAACCTACGTAAAAATCTGCATCCTCAATTTCACAAGAATGTATTTCTCCCATATCATTTTTGGACAAGTCATTGATATAGTCAGTTACTTTGAACTTTTCCGTAGCTCCTAGCACCAAATCGACACCATCAACAACTGCCAATTCTTCCGGTTTCAATTGTGCATAACAACCAATTGCAATCATAAACGCTTCTTCATTCTTTTTCAAAGCCGATTTTACAACCGTTTTAAATCGCTTATCAGCATTATCCGTAACTGAACATGTATTTATCACATAAATATCTGCTTTTTCTTCAAATTCTACCCGTTCGAAACCTTCATTCTGAAAATTACGAGCAATTGTTGAAGTTTCTGAGAAATTCAATTTGCATCCTAAAGTATAAAAAGCGACTTTTTTTTGTGAGTTCATTACTGTACTTTTATCGTATGCAAATTTACAATAAATTATAATTCTATAGAGTGATGGAACTGATTTTTGAAACAAAGCGATTGCTTGTTAGAAAACTGAAATTACAGGATTTAGTTCCGTTTCATGAAATGCATGGGAATATAAGTGTAATGCGCTATGTGAAAGCCACGGTGATGACATACGAAGAAGATAAAAAAGATTTACAAGATCTGATTATAAAGTATGATGTAGCTAATAATGATTTTTGGATTTATGCAATTGAAAGAAAAGAAGACTCAGAATTTATAGGTACTATTGCTTTTGTAAAAGATGCTGCCAATGTAGATGAAATTGGGTATAGATTTTTAGAAAAATATTGGGGGAAAGGATATGGAAATGAAATACTGAAAGGAATGATTTCTTATGCTAAAAAAACAGGATTTAAGAGTCTAGTTGCTTGTGTTTCTCCTGATAATATTGCTTCAGAGAAAATGATTAAAAATGCAAATTTTAAATTTGTTGAAAATTACATCTGTGAAGATTTAAAGATTCCTGAGAATAAATATATGTTAGAGTTATGATTGCAGACACACCGAAAGCACCATATTATGCTGTAATTTTTACTTCTACGATGACTGAAGGAGAAAATGGATATAATGAAGCGTCAGAGAGAATGACAAAATTAGTTTCAGAACAAAAAGGATTTTTAGGCATAGAATCTGCACGAAATGAAATAGGAATTACGGTTTCATATTGGGAAAGTCTGGAAGCCATAAGAAATTGGAAGATGCATATGGAGCATAGTCAAGTTCGAGAAAAGGGTAGGAGTATGTGGTATAATAATTTTAAAGTTAGAATTTGTAAAGTAGAAAGAGAATATGAATTTGAAAAATAGCAACATTTTTTATATAGTATTAGTACTACTTTTTTCTTGTAGTAAACCGAATGTAAAGTTTGATGATTCACAAGTGTTTCGCTATAATGAACATTCCAATATTTTATCACTAGATCCAGCATTTTCAAAGGATATATCAGATATATGGGCAGTAAATCAATTGTTTAACGGTTTGGTGCAACTCGATGATGAATTAAATGTTCAGCCAGATATAGCAAAATCTTGGAATATTTCAGAAGAGGGGAAAATTTATACTTTTCATTTAAGAAATGATGTGAAATTTCATAAACATAAACTGTTTGGAAAAGATTCTACAAGAGTTGTAAACGCTCAAGATTTTGAGTATTCTTTCAATCGGTTGATAAGCCCTAAAGTTGCTTCTCCTGGAAAATGGACCCTGCAGAATGTGAACAAATTTCATGCAGAGAACGATAGTACTTTTGTCATGGAATTGAAAACATCATTTCCTCCATTTTTAGGGTTGTTGGGCATGAAATATTGTTCGGTTGTTTCTAAAGAGGCTGTTGATTTTTTTGGTTCAAATTTCCGTTCCAATCCTATCGGAACAGGACCCTTCAAGTTTAAGTTGTGGGAGGAGAACACAAAATTAGTTCTCAGAAAAAACCATCATTTTTATGAACATGATGAGGATGGCAACCAACTTCCATATTTAGAGTCTGTAGCGATTACTTTTTTACCAGATAAGCAAAGTGAGTTTTTACAGTTTATTCAAGGAAATATAGATTTTTTGAACAGTATTGATCCTTCCTATAAAGATGATATACTGACTGTTGACGGTCAATTGGACTCACGATATGATGCTATTGTGAATATGGTTTCTGGGCCTTATTTAAATACTGAATACCTTGGTGTTTTTATAAATGGTTCTGACGATCCTACACAATCTGAATTGATACGAAAAGCGATAAATTATAGTTTTGATCGAAAAAAAATGATTCTCTATTTAAGAAATGGAATTGGAATTCCGGCTGTTCATGGATTTATTCCAATGGGTTTACCAAGTTTTAATAAAATGAAAGGATATACATATCAGCCAGAAAAAGCGAAAGAATTGATTGAGCAATATAAAATAGCATCTGGAAATTACAATCCAGAAATAACAATCACAACCAATGGACAATATGTTGATTTATGTGAATTTATTCAACAAGAGCTGGGAAACCTCGGTTTGAAGGTGAATATTGATGTAGTTCCTCCTTCTAATCTTCGTCAGGATAAAGCAAAAGGAAATTTACCCGTATTTAGAGCTAGTTGGGTTGCCGATTATCCTGATGCTGAGAATTATTTATCGCTGTTCTATAGTAAAAATTTCACACCCAATGGTCCGAACTACACACACTTTAAGAATGATCTGTTTGATACATGGTATGAAAAAGCAATCACTATAACTTATAATTCAGAACGATATGCATTATATCAAAAAATGGATAGTTTGGTAATGAGTAAAGCGCCTGTAATTCCTTTATATTATGATGAGGCAGTACGCTTTACGAGAAAGAATATAAAAGGATTGGGAATAAGTCCTACAAATATGCTGACACTTAAGAAAGTTCAGAAAAAATGACATAAAAAAAGCCAATACGGAGTACTGGCTTGTGATGTAAAAGGGTAGAATAATTAAATTACTCTTACGTTTATAGCGTTTAATCCTTTTTTACCTTCTGTTAATTCAAATTCAACTGTGTCTCCTTCGTTGATTCTGTCGATAACGCCAGAAATATGTACGAAATACTCATCATTTGAACCTTCTTCAATAACGAAACCAAAACCTTTAGCTTCGTTGAAAAATTTTACTGTACCGTTTTTCACTGCAATAAATATAATTGGTTAGATTATAAATATAATACATAAAATGATACAATTACTATTTAAATGTAACTATTTAAAAAAACAAAGAATGATATAAAGCCTATCCTTAGTGGTTTAGGTAGATGTAAAGTAAAAATACAGAAGTTTAGATTGATTTATTTCGTCAAATTTACTCTCGCCATTATTGGAAAATGATCAGAAAAATCATATTTAAAAGTTTTGTAATTATTAACAGTAAAATTGTCATCCACCAATATGAAGTCTATTCTTGACGGAAAGAGATAATCATAAGTTTTTCCAAAACCTTTACCAGCTTCTGTAAAAGTATCTTGTTTAGACCCTTTTATTTTTTTATACACCCATGAAAATGCTGTATTGTTAAAATCTCCAGAAATTATGATATTATAATTACAATTAGTTTCATGCGCAATTAATTGCCTTGCTTGAATTTCTTGCTTTTTAAATGTATTCTGCAGTCGTTGGATAAGTTTTTCTGAATTTTCTTCGCCTAAGTTTTCTTTATCAAGTTTAATTCTTTGTGATTCTAGATGAATGTTATAAACCCTTATAGTGTCTGTTTTTTTAATTACATCGATAAAGATGGCGTTATTGATGCTATCATCAAAGTTTAAAGAACCAGAATTAATGATTCTGTATTTGGAAAAAATTGCTTGACCAAAATAGGGGTTTTTGGTGCTAATATTCTTATCTATATATTTATAAGGATAGTTAAAAGAAGTAGTTAATGTAGAAACATACTCTTGAAAACAGAGAATATCAGGATCTTGATTCTTCACAAAACCTTCAACATGTATTATCATTTTTTCTTCATTAATTTTTTTTACTGTATGAAGATTGAATAGACGTACATTGTAGCTCATTATTTTAATATCCTCAGTGAGTAACACTTTTTTCTCAGCGATTTGATAAAGAGAGTTTACTTGTTGAAACCCAATCAGCAATACAAGTGTTGACAATATAAACTGTCGTTTTAATTTTATGATCCAGAAAATTCCAAAAAATAGATTGATAAGAATCAATAAAGGAACCACAAGGCTCATAATTGAAATGGAAGAAAACCTTGAAGGCGCAATAAAGGGAAGCAGGTAAGAGAGCAAAAGGATTGTTGCGAATAATGAATTAATCACAAATAATAATTTATCAACCCAAGATAATTTTTTCATATTATTATTATTATTATTTCCCCGATTTAAATAGAAAATCTTTCTCTTTTTTGTTCAGACTTTCATAACCAGACTTGCTTATTTTGTCTAGAATAGAATCAATTTGTTTTTGTTTGACATTAGATTCTTTGACCGTAGGTTTTCTTTTTGCATTCGTTTTTTTATGAACTGTACGCAACGTATTTTTTTCTTTGGGCTTCAACAAATTTATAAAAAAGCCAATGATACCTTCAAGTACTTTTCCAATATCATTTCCTTTTTCAAGTTGTTTCGTATAGATAAACCCTACTAATGCTCCACCTAGATGTGCCATATTTCCTCCTGAATTCCGACTCTCTAAACCAATAATACTGATGCTGATATATATAGCGGCAATAATCCAAAGTTTTACGCCACCTATTAAATTAAATCGTATCTCATAGGAAGGAATTTTAGTAGCAACACCTACTAATATTGCCATTAAACCTGCAGAAGCGCCAATCAGATAGCCTCCAGGATTTAGAATTAAAAAAGCAATTCCACCAAATAATATTCCTAAAAAGTAATAATTTAAAAACTGTTTTTTCGTAAAAAAGTTAAGGAATAAGTTTCCTATATAATACAAGAAAATCAAGTTGAAGAGAATGTGTGGGAAATTACTATGGAAAAACCCATAGGTGAAAATGGTCCAAGGTTTTGAGGTGAAAACATTAAAACTTGACGCCAATGTAAACCAATTGGTGCTAAAAGATTTCGCAAATAGCATGATAAGAAATAGCGCAACATTGATGTAGATAATCTTTTCTACAATTGTAGCCTTGCCGTATTCTCTTTCTATGTCATTAATAAAACTCATTAATCCCATCGTTTAAATTGGTTATTCCTCCATGACCATGCAATTAAAAAGCCAATCAATGCGCCTCCTATATGTGCGAAATGAGCAATGTTTCCAACTGAATACTTAGTTACACCGAAAAATAAATCTCCAAAAATAATCACAGGAATAAAATATTTTGCTGCAATAGGAACAGGGAAAAATATCAATGCCAATTTTGAATTAGGATATGCCATCGCAAATGCAACTAGAACTCCATATACTGCCCCAGATGCTCCTACTGCAGGAGTATGGTAAGTCATGTAAAAGTCTGTCATTTTCTCATTTGAAATTGATATAGCGGCTTCGTTATAACTTCCTGTGTTTAAAATATTTTGAATATCACTTGCTGAAACTCCCATATTGACCAACTGGTCATAAACACCAATAAATTGATAATAATTGACCAATGTGTAAATAGCTCCAGCACCTAATCCTGCAGAAAAATAGAAAAACAAGAATTTATTTCTTCCCCACATTTGCTCAAGAGGAGTCCCAAAAGCCCATAAACCATACATATTGAATAGTAAATGCATAGGGCTTCCATGCATGAACATATGCGTGATATATTGCCATATTCCGTACTGTTCATTTTTCGGAAAATACAATGCTAATTCATCACCAAAACCTAACTTGAAATAAAAGACGGCTACAAATAAGATAACATTTATAATTATCAAATGTTTTACCGCTTCAGTAATTTTATTCATCATATTCCGAATTTTTTATCAATTTCATTAATGTCCATAGAGATAAATGTTGGCTTTCCATACGGAGAGTGATTAGGCTCTTTACATGAAAATAAACGCCCTACAATATCTTCTTGTTCTGCTGGTGTGAGTAGAGTTCCAGTTTTTATAGCCATGCTTTTTGCGAGACTTTTAGCCATAATATCTAGTTGACTGAAACTTGTTTCTGGAATTTCATTTTTTATATCTTCCAATAATTGTTCCATAATAATCGTCACTTGGCTTTCATTGATGGTTGTTGGGATGCCTTTAACGACGATTGTCTCGTCTTTAATTTTATCAAATAAAAATCCAGCACTTTCTAGGTCTGATTCAATTTCTTTAATCAAAATAATATCGTCTTTACTGAAATTTATTTCCAATGGAAATAATAACTGTTGACTCATGGCATCTTTAACGGTAATATTCTCTAAATATTCTTCATATAAGATACGTTGGTGTGCTAAATTTTGGTGTATAAAAATCACACTAGATTTTATAGTGCTTACAATATATTTACGATGTACTTGATGTGTTTTACTTACAGATTCTTTATCATTAAATAATTGATTGTCAGTATTTTCAGTCTCAATTTCAATCGTACTTATGTCAACACCAGTGTATAAGCTTTCCCATTCTGAGTTTTTTTCTCTTTTATATGGAAACTGTATGTCTTTCTGAGTGTCTGCTTTAAAAGGATTGAAATCTCGATTTACAGTAATATTAGGCTCTTTATGAAATTTCTTATCCTTAAAATCATACGGAACATCCAATGCAGAATCGCGATTAAAATCTAGCGCAGGAGCAACGTTGTATTGCCCTAAACTATGCTTTATTGTTGAACGGATAATAGCATATAAAATCTGTTCGTTGTCAAACTTTATTTCAGTTTTAGTCGGATGGATATTGATATCAATTGTATTTGTCGGAACCGTTAAGTACAAGAAATACGATGGATGATATCCAGAGCCGAGCAATCCGTCAAATGCATTTACAACGGCATGATGCAAATAAGAGTTTTTTATAAAACGATCATTTACAAAAAAGAATTGTTCGCCTCTTTTTTTCTTTGCGTATTCTGGTTTGGATACAAATCCAGTGATGCTTATTACATCTGTAATTTCATCAATTGGAACTAATTTTTCATTCGTTTTCTTGCCCAATATCGCCACTATTCTCTGGCGAAGATTACTAGAGGTTAAACGATAGACTTCACTTTCATTATGATACATTGAAAACTCAATCGATGGATGTGCGAGTGCTACACGTTGAAATTCGTCAATGATATGTCTTGTCTCAACGGTATTTGATTTTAAAAAATTTCGTCTTGCAGGAATGTTATAAAATAAATTTTTCACCGCAATTGAAGTTCCTTTGGAAGTAGAAACTAATTCTTGTGATTGAATCGTACTCCCTTCAATTTTTATAGAAACTCCTAATTCTTTATTTTCTTGTTTGGTTTTCAATTCTACATGCGCAATTGCCGCAATCGAGGCTAATGCTTCACCTCTAAACCCTTTTGACTGTAAATTGAATAAGTCTTCAGCAACACGAATTTTGGAAGTAGCATGACGTTCGAAAGACAGTCTAGCATCTGTTTCGCTCATTCCTTTTCCATTATCAATTACTTGAACCAATGATTTTCCAGCATCTTTAATCAATAATTTGATAGAAGACGCTTCAGCATCAATTGCATTTTCTAGCAGTTCTTTCACGACTGAAGCAGGTCGTTGAACGACTTCTCCAGCAGCGATTTGGTTGGCTACGTGATCAGGTAAAAGTTGGATAATATCTGACATTATTTTTCAGGCAGGAATATGGACAAATCAAAATCTATGATATAAAAGGCTATCAACAATAAGACTGCAATGATTAGTAAGATAATTCTTGTTGAATTTCTATCCTGAGGGTTCTTTAACTCATCAAAGGCATTGACAAATTTTGATTTTAAATTTCCTCTTCCATTAACGGTAGATCGGAATTTATCAAACTTTTGTTCAATTTTAAAAGGGCTACCATCACCATCATGATTATAATAACGTGGCTTGTAACCAAACTGTTTATTTTTCCGTGATTTTAATAGTCCCATTTTTAGATACGTAAAAATATGAAGTGTATAGTATGTTTTGTTAAAATAGACTTCATTAGAATAAAAATCAAAGATACTTAAAAAGAGAAAGAATTCCTCCTTTCAGTTCCTAAAAATTGTTAACAAGAAAGTTAAAATAAAAATAGAGTAGGTTAACCTAAATTTGCCATTTTAATAGCTGCAATGGCACACTCTACACCTTTGTTACCATGAATCCCACCAGAACGATCAATTGATTGTTGCATTGTATTGTCTGTCAACACACAGAAAATAGTCGGAATGTCATATATAAGATTCAAGTCTTTGATGCCTTGGGTGACACCGTCACATACGAAGTCGAAATGCTTAGTCTGTCCTTGAATAACTGTTCCAATGGCTATGATAACATCTACCTGTTGAGTCTCTAGCATTTTTTTACAGCCAAAAATCAATTCAAAACTTCCAGGAACATCCCACCGAATAATATTCTCAGGCAAGACCCCATTTTCAAGAAAAGTATCTTGTGCTCCTTTAAAAAGATTCTCAGTAATAGTATCATTCCATTCAGAAACAACAATCCCAAACCGAAGATTCTTCGCGTTTGGGATTGTTGTTTTATCGTATTCAGATAAATTGGTTGTAGCCATTTATATACGTTATATTATTGAGCGTATTTTGCTTTATTGATAAACATGTCAATATTAGCAGCTTCTTCTGAACTTGGGAAATCACTTTTAATTCTTTCAAACATTGATTGTGCTTTTCCATATTTTTCTATTTCCATTGCAGTATTTGCTGCTTTGAATAAAAATAATGGAGTTGTAAAATCATTGTCTCTTAAGTTGGCAGCTTTCACATAATAGTCATAAGCATCATCTGCTTGGTTTAAATCTGCAAATGCATCTCCAATAGCACCTTTAGCAATAGGACCTAATAATTCATCATCAGAAGAGAATTTTTCTAAAAATTCAATTGCTTCAGGATATTTTTTCATTTTCAAATAAGAAATACCAGCATAATAGTTGGCCAAGTTTCCAGCATTAGTACCAGAAAATTCATTCGAAATATCAATAAAACCGAATTTACCATCACTCCCTTGAAGCCCTAGTGTATATATTGAGTCTGCAGCAACAGGAGAACTCGTTGCTTGATCAAAATATTTTTTTGGAAAAGCCAATTCATTTGCTGCGGCTTGTTCATTTGGTTGAGAAACAAAATTAGTATACGCTTGATATGCTAAAATTAATGCAACGACAACCCCTAGTCCAATAAAGATATTACGTTGGTTTTTAATTACCCAATCTTCAGTTTTTGAAGCAGTTTCATCTAAAGTATTAAATACTTTTGCTGTATCACTATTTCTTTCGACAGCAGATTGTGCTTCTCCGTCTTCGTTTTTAAATTTTTTACTACCTCTCTTTTTATATGTTGCCATTATCTTCGTAAATTTGTCGGCGCAAAAGTATCATTTTTAATTGGAAAGTAAAAACACTATAATCGCAAAATTATGAATAATTTGCACTTTCTCTTTTGAACCCTTGTAAAATAATGTATTTAGAAAAATTATCCCTCTTTAATTTTAAAAATTTTGAATCTCAATCATTTGATTTTCAGGACAAGATTAATTGTTTTGTCGGTGATAATGGAATTGGTAAAACCAATGTCTTAGATGCAATTTATTACCTCTCTTTTGGGAAAAGTTACTTTAATCCTGTCGCTTCTCACAATATTAGACATAATGAAGACTTTTTTATGATTGAAGGAGAGTATGAGATTAAGGATAGAAAGGATACCATTGTATGTAGTTTAAAGAGAGGTCAAAAAAAAGTAATTAAGCGCAATGATAAAGAATATGAGAAATTTTCTGATCATATAGGTCATTTGCCATTGGTTATAATTTCTCCTGCCGATAGAGATTTAATTACAGATGGAAGTGATACTCGTAGAAAATTTATTGATGGTGTAATTTCTCAATCTGACAAACTTTATTTAAAATCCTTAATCAATTATAATAAGGTATTATCACAGCGTAATTCATTGTTAAAGTATTTCGCAGCCAATCGAACTTTCGATGCGTTGAATTTAAAAGTGTATGATGAGCAGTTAGAACAATATGGAATCTTTATTTATGAAAAGAGGAAAGCCTTTTTAACAGAGTTCGCACCTATATTTAAGGAGCGTTACCTTGCAATTTCTAATGGAAAGGAAGAAGTAGATCTTAAATATAAGACGCAATTGGATGACGGTAAACTTACCGATATATTGATGCAGAGCCTTGAGAAAGATAGGGTTTTACAGTTTACAAGTGTAGGTGTTCATAAAGATGATTTACAATTTGAAATAGGTGGATATTCGGTAAAGAAATTCGGGAGTCAAGGGCAGCAAAAATCTTTTTTAATTGCGCTGAAATTGGCACAATTTGATTTTATTAAAAATCAATCAAATGTGAAACCAATATTGTTATTGGATGATATTTTTGATAAATTAGACGCGAAACGTGTTTCTCAGATTATAGAGTTGGTCAATCAAGATGATTTCGGGCAATTGTTTATCAGTGATACACATGCGGATAGAACAGAAGAGGTTGTAAAAAAAACGAATCAATCTTATCAAATATTTAAGTTGAATGGTGAAAAGAGATAATACGTCTGGTAGTTTAAAAGACTTGATGAAAGTTGTAATCAAAGAAAACAACTTGACTAAGGGGATGCAGCAAATGGATATTCGCGAGGCATGGGAAAAATTAATGGGTAATGGTGTAGTTTCTTATACTGAAAGTGTGAAACTACAGAATAAAACACTTGTTGTCAAGTTAAAATCTTCAGTACTACGAGAAGAATTAAGTTATGGTAAGGAAAAAATCATCAAGATGATCAATGAAGAAATGGGTGATGAGTTGGTTACTAAAATTATGCTAGTTTAATTGTTTTTTCTTATTATTTTGTTTTCTTTCATCTTCCCAAATTAATTTTTCGTTTGTTCGAGCATCAAAAAAATCTGTACATTTTCCATCACCTTTTCCAGTAAACCCTCCATCTGGAGAACATATTTTATTGCAATTAGCATCATACAATGCGCTAGGAATATCACAGCATTTAGAAGTTACATAGTATACAGTTACATCATTATACTTGACTTGGTAGATTTTGGCAGGGGGATTAGATATTTCTGCAGAACTTATCTCTATAATTTTTTCTTGAATACAAGTAGGAGTTTCTGATTTAGATTTACAACCAGTTGCATTTACAAGGAACACCGATAATAAAAGAATAATGTTTTTCATAAAACTTTATTTAGGGATTATTAATAAAATACAAATTAGAATAAAAACATTAATTATTGAAGTTAATTTTTATTTAAAAATTGCAATGCTTCTTCTTTTTTTTCAAAAAGATGATATTTCCATTTTAAATCTTGATCATGATTCATAATATCGGTCATCATATGGATAATTTCTTTATTGGTAGTAACATAAATAAAATCCAATTTAGAATTCCAAGTAGTTGAAAATCGTGTAACTACTCTTACTCTTGACATATAATCTGCAGGAATCGTATAATCAATTGTTTTGGAGCAGTCAAAAATGATTGCATTAATATTGATGATATTAATAGTATCAATAATTTTAAGAAAAGTTTCTGTAATCTCACTTTCTTTAATTTTTTCTTCAAAAGTAGCAATCACTTTATCCTTAGAATAATCAATTTTACAACTCATTTATTATAATAGTTTATATCAATGTTGTGACGCGAATATATGTGTTTTACCCAAAAAAAATCGATTCATTAGAATCGATTTTTATGTTTTATAAAAAAAAGTTAACTTTAGAATTGATCTCTACCAGCAAAGTGAAAGAAACCTTCAATTTTAGCATTTTCATCGCTATCAGAACCGTGAACAGCATTTTCTCCCATAGAAGCAGCATATAATTTACGGATTGTTCCTTCAGCAGCATCAGCAGGATTAGTAGCGCCAATTAAAGCTCTAAAATCTTCAACAGCATTATCTTTTTCTAAGATTGCTGCAACGACAGGACCACGAGTCATATACTCAACTAATTCTCCATAAAATGGACGTTCGTTATGTACTGCATAAAACTCTTGTGCATCAGCAGTTGTCATTTGTGTCATTTTCATTGCTACAATTCTAAATCCTGAAGCATTGATTTTTTCTAATATTGCGCCTACATAACCTTTTTCAACTGAATCAGGTTTAAGCATTGTAAATGTTCTATTTGTTGCCATTTTATTTAAATTTTATCGGGTGCAAATGTACTCTTTTCTTTTTAAATAATAAAGAGCAAAATAAACTTTTAATTGTATATTCGCAACCGTATGAATATAGAACAGATTAAAGAGATTAAAGAGTTACTATCTTCTCCACAAAAGATAGTAATTATTCCTCATAGGAATCCTGATGGAGATGCGATAGGGTCATCGCTTGCGATGTATCACTACTTAAGTGATAAGCACGATGTAACTGTAGTTGCACCAAATGACTACCCAAGCTTTTTAAAATGGATGCCATCTTCCGATACCATTCGTTATTTTGACAAACAAAACAAGCAATCAAAAAAAGCCCTTTCTGAGGCTTCAATCATATTTCTGTTAGATTTCAATGCTTTACATCGTATAGGTAATGATATGCAAAAAACTGTTGAAAATTGTGAGGCAGAATTTATCATGATTGATCATCATCAAGAACCAGACACTTCTATAAGTAAGTATATCTATTCTGATACTTCAATATGTTCTACCTGTCAAATGGTGTATCATTTTATTAAAATGATGGGAGCAGTTGATAAGATAGATGAAAATATCGCTACCAATTTATATGTAGGTATTATGACTGATACAGGTTCTTTTCGTTTTCCATCTACAACGAGTATAACACATCGCATCATTGCTGACTTAATTGATAAAGGAGCTGACAATGCGCAGATTCATAATAATGTTTATGATGTAAATTCGTATAGTAGATTGCAATTACTAGGCCGAGCCTTAAGCAATTTAAAAGTAGAAAAAGAGTTTAATACAGCGTATATTACCTTGACGCAAAAAGAATTGGATGAATTCAATTTTCAAAAAGGAGATACAGAAGGAGTTGTAAATTATGCACTATCGTTAGAAGGAGTAATATTTGCAGCTATTTTTATAGAAGATGTAGAGCAGAATATTATAAAAATATCTTTCCGATCCAAAGGGAGTTTTTCGGTAAATAAATTTGCCAGAAATCACTATAATGGTGGAGGACATGATAATGCGTCAGGAGGAAGATCTGAGGTGTCTATGGAAGATACTATTCCGTTTTTTTTAAGTTTACTTCCAGTATATAAAAATGAATTGGAAAAATCAAATGAGAAGATATAGTCTTATATTAGTATTGTTACTTATGTACTCTTGTTTAGGGCCTACGCCACGCAAACCTGTAAGCCATCATACACAATCTTTTATGGTTGAATCAGTCAATTTAAATAAGAAAATAAATTTTATTGAAGAAGATGCTATAAAGTACTATATTGCTCGAGATTCTGCAAGTAATTATTACAACTCTCCTAATGGTTTTTGGTATAAATATCTCATTCAAAGTGATGAGACCAATCCAATACCAAGTATAGGTGATGAAGTAGAATTTGAATATGAAATATCGGACTTGCTGGACAATGTTATTTATTCAAATGAAACTTTAGGAGTGCAAAAATATAATATAGATAAAGAGAATATAGAGTCGGGAATTCAAAATGGCTTAAAGTTGATGAAAGAAAAAGAAGAAGTTGTTTTTTTATTTCCATCATTTAGTGCTTTTGGTTTTTCCGGAGACAAAGAGAAAATTGGAATAAAACAACCGTTAATATATAAAGTTAAATTAAATAAAATAAATAGAAAGAATGAAAGTAATTAAATTTTTAGTAGTAGTTATTACAGTATCAACTTTGATGTCTTGTAATGGTCAGAATTCATCGATAACATCATTAGAAACAGAATTGGACTCTGTAAGTTATGCAGTAGGAATGGATATGGCAATAAAGTTAAAGAAAAATTTCAGCGAAGTAAATGAGGATGCTTTTGTTCAAGGATATAAAAATGGAATGGACTCTATAAACTTGCTACTTCAGGAGAAGGATATAAGTGTGATTTTAGGGGACTATTTTAGGATGAAACGACAACAAGAAGCTGCTAAAAAGGCAGAGTTGAAATATCAAGAAATAAAAATATCAGGAGAAAAATTTCTTGAAGAAAATAAATCTAATGAAAATGTTCAAGTTACCGATAGTGGGTTACAATACATCGTTCTTAAACAAGGAAATGGTCAAAAACCTATAGAAAATTCTAGAGTAAAAGTACATTATCATGGGACTTTACTCGATGGTACTGTATTTGATAGTTCAGTGGATAAAGGCGTGCCTTATGAAACTCAAGTAACTCAGGTAATAAAAGGATGGATTGAAGGATTGCAACTAATGAATGTAGGTTCTAAATATAAATTTTTCGTTCCACAGGAACTAGCCTATGGAGCAACTCCCAGAGCTGGAGTAATAAAGCCATTTATGCCTTTAGTATTTGAAGTAGAATTGTTAGAAATTATAAAATAATGAAGAAGTTAAAGTTTGTAGGTGTTATTGGATTGATTTTCTTGTATTCTTGTCAAGTTCAGGATGCGAAATATAGGGACTTAAGTGATGGTCTTTATGTTGATATTCAGACTGATAATGGAGATATTTTATTGTCATTGGATTATAAAAATGTGCCTATAACTGTTGGTAATTTTGTTTCTTTAGCTGAAGGGACAAACATGAGAGTGACGGATTCGATGAGAGGAAAACCGTTTTATAACGGAATGGTTTTTCATAGAGTTATAAGTAAAGCCAATGGAGATTCCAGCGACTTTATGCTACAAGGTGGAGATCCATTGAGAAATAGTTTGGGAGGTCCAGGATATAAGTTTGTCGATGAATTTCCAGCAGATTCTTTAGGAGGGTTATTATTAAAGCATGATAAACCTGGAATATTGTCAATGGCCAATTCAGGGCCTTCAACTAATGGCAGCCAATTTTTTATTTCACTTAGTCCTCAGCCACAATTAGACGGGAAACATTCTGTATTTGGAGAAGTTGTAAAAGGGCAAGATGTTGTTAATTCGACAACGGTAAATACGGTAATGAATAAAGTTGTTATTGTAAGAAAAGGAAGAGCTGCTAAGAGTTTTAATGCATTTAAGGTTTTTGACAAGCAATTTCAAAAAATTGATGATAGAAAAGAAGGTTTTCTTCGTAAAATGGAAAAATATAAGGCAGAAGCGAAGGAACTATCTTCTGGTTTGAAAATTTATTTTGAGAAAAAAGGAGAAGGTCCAAAGCCAAACATCGGTAGTAGTATATTAATTCATTATGCTGCATATTTTACCGATGGAGAGTTATTGGCGACCAATTATAAAGATGTGGCTGAAAAGTACCTGAAATACAACCCCAAAGTTAGTTATGAGCCTTTCCCAAATATTTACAGTATGGAAGCGCAATTGGTTCAAGGGTTTAAAGAAGGCCTGCAAGAAATGTATTATGGAGATAAAGCAGTTCTTTTTATTCCATATCATTTAGCATATGGTGAATTTGGAGGGTCAGGAGTTCCTCCAAAAACGGATTTAATTTTCGAATTAGAGATGTATCCTGCTAATAAAAAATAATTTAGGAGATTGATAGTTTTATGTTAGAGAGAATAAAAGAAATTGATATAGAACTATTAATATACCTTAATAATTTAGGGTCAGAAAATTGGGATGGTTTTTGGCTATTAATGACTAATGCGATTACATCTATTCCTGTTTATCTTTTCGTTTTATATTTAGTTTATAGGTCTTTTGGATTAAAAAAATTAGTCTTTACGCTATTGGTACTAATATTGGTAATTACCATTTCTGATCAATTAGCAAATATTTTTAAATACGGTTTTGAAAGATTAAGGCCTTGCCATAATGAAAATATTAAAAACTTAATAAGACTTGTAAAACCTTCTTGTGGAGGTAGATTTTCATTTTTCTCTGCACATGCTTCGACAGCACTTTCTCTAGCAGTATTTTTCTCATTGATACTTAGAAAGCACCTTAAGTATTTCTCCTGCTTTTTAATTTTATGGGCGATATTAGTAGGGTATAGCCGTATCTATATTGGAGTTCACTTTCCTGCAGATGTGCTTTTCGGATTTATGGTAGGAATTATTAATGGAACACTAATGTATAAGGTATGGAAATATTTTTCAACAAAATACCTTTCGTAAAATTATTTCTGTTTATAAACGAAACTGTTAAAAGGGTTTAAGAATATTAAAAAGAATATTACTGCAAATGCCAATTCATACAATTCCCATTTTTCTTCAGACGG
>Ga0307488_10001765_pt1 | contig 18147 bp, 18 predicted proteins | sample SB02metaG_FD_202248 | JGI IMG/M metagenome (GOLD analysis project Ga0307488, IMG submission 202248) | Sea-ice brine microbial communities from Beaufort Sea near Barrow, Alaska, United States - SB 0.2 | ecosystem: Environmental > Aquatic > Marine > Coastal | place: USA: Alaska | collected... | reverse complement strand
ATAATCTAATTGATGGAGCTTTTAAAGCAGGAATTGAAAAATTTATTTTTTTAGGGAGTTCTTGTATCTACCCGAAGTTTGCACAGCAACCGCTAAAAGAAGAATATTTACTAACAGATTCTTTAGAGCCAACTAATGAGTGGTATGCCATTGCAAAAATCACAGGAGTGAAAGCTTGCCAAGCAATCCGTAAACAACATAACAAAGACTATGTTAGTTTAATGCCTACCAACCTGTATGGTTCTTTTGATAATTTTGACTTGCAATCCTCGCATGTATTGCCAGCGATGCTGCGTAAGTTTCATGAGGCTAAAATAAATAACCATTCAGATGTAACACTCTGGGGAAGTGGAACTCCGATGCGTGAGTTTTTATTTGTAGATGACATGGCAGAAGCTGTAGTCTATGCCTTAGAAAATAATTTACCAGAACATTTATATAATGTGGGTTCAGGAAAAGATATTACGATTAAAGAATTGGCAGAGACCATCCAAAGTGTAACAGGGCACCAAGGGAAGATCCTTTGGGATGCCAGTAAACCAGATGGTACGCCTAGAAAACTAATGGATGTATCCAAAATGAAAGACATTGGATGGCAATATTCAACAGAACTGGAGGACGGAATACAAAAAACCTATCAATGGTTTTTAGATAATACAGAAAACCTTAAAAAGGTTTTAATATAAAAAATTACTGATTAACAAATAAGTTTAAAAATGAAAGTAGCATTAATTACAGGAATCACTGGACAAGATGGTTCATATTTAGCAGAGTTGTTGTTAGAAAAAGGATATATGGTACACGGTATTAAAAGAAGATCATCGTTATTTAATACAGACCGAATTGATCATTTATACCAAGATCCACATCATCCAGATCAACGATTAAAATTGCATTATGGAGATTTATCCGATGCGATGAATTTGACGCGTATCATACAAGAAATACAACCAGATGAAATATACAATCTAGGCGCCATGTCTCATGTTGCGGTTTCTTTTGATACGCCAGAATATGTAGGTAATATTGATGGATTAGGAACCTTACGTATCTTAGAAGCTGTTCGAATCTTAGGACTCGAAAAGAAAACAAGAATTTACCAAGCTTCAACCTCTGAATTGTATGGAGGTATGCCAGAAAATAAAAACGACAAAGGCTTTTATGATGAATCTTCTCCTTTTTACCCGCGCTCACCTTATGGAGTTGCGAAAATATATGGTTTTTGGATTACTAAAAATTATAGAGAAGCATATAATATGTTTGCGTGTAACGGTATTTTATTTAATCATGAATCTCCAAGGAGAGGAGAGACTTTTGTAACCCGGAAAATTACTCGTGCGGTATCAAAGATAGCTTTAGGTTTGCAAGATAAATTCTTTTTAGGAAATTTAGATGCCAAACGAGATTGGGGGCATGCAAAAGATTATGTGCGTATGATGTGGATGATATTGCAGGCAGAACAACCGGAAGATTGGGTAATTGCTACAGGAAAAACCACTACGGTGAGAGATTTTGTGAGACTCGCTTTTAAAGAGGTGGGTATAGAATTAGAATTTACAGGTAAGGGAGTAAATGAAAAAGCTACTGTTGTAAAATGCATGAATACTTTGTTTCAAATAGAATTAGGAAAAGAAGTGTTGTCTATAGATCCTGCTTATTTTAGACCCACAGAAGTAGATTTATTAATTGGAGACCCTTCAAAGGCGAAGAATAAATTAGGCTGGGTGCCAGAACACGACTTGGCTTCTTTAGTAAAAGATATGATGAAAGGCGATATTTCTTTAATGAAAAAAGATGTAGTTTTACTTAAAGCTGGACATGAAATTTTAAAGCAGGCTGAGTAATACTTTATTAATTTGATTAAAATATTTTTTTTAATCAAATTAGTAGGGAGTAAACTAAAACAATATATCTATAATTTTAATGAAGCTTAAAGAATTTATTTCTAATTTTTTCACTAAAGGAGAAGCTAGAACAATCAAAGTAAAAAAAAATATTTTTATTTCTTTTGTGTTAAAAGGTTTAAGTATTTTAATTAGTTTTTTGTTAGTACCACTTACTTTAGAATATTTAAATCCAACTAAATATGGAATTTGGCTTACCTTAAGTTCAATCATAGGTTGGTTAAGCTTTTTTGATGTTGGTTTGGGCAACGGTTTAAGAAATAAACTTACAGAAGCATTTGCAATTAAAGATTTTAAACTAGCAAAAAGTTATGTTAGTTCAACATACGCAATTATAACTATAATTATGACTGTAGTATATGTTCTTTTTTTAATAATTATGCCCAACTTGAGTTGGGGAGCTATATTTAATGTTTCAGAAGAAATAGCGAGTGAACTAAATACTGTAATAATTATAGTTTTCACCTTTTTTGCACTGCGATTTATACTGAAAATTATTGGTATAATTTTTACTGCAGATCAATCACCCGCGTTCAATAATCTTTTTGATTTTATAGGTAGTTTATTGTCTCTTATTTCTATTGCCATAATTACAAAGTTTTCTAAAGGTAGTTTATTATATATTAGTATTGCCTACAGTATTACGCCTGTATTTACTTTAATAATCGCATCATTATATTTTTTTAAGGTTAAATATAGAGCAATTAGACCAAGCTTTAGAACTATAGATTTAAATAATTTTAAAAACCTAGCTAGGCTTGGAGTTAATTTTTTTGTTTTACAAATAGCTGTACTAATTATTTTTACTACTGATAATATGATTATAACTCAAGTTTTAGGACCTACAGAAGTTACACCTTACAATATAGCTTTTAAGTATTTCAGTCTTCCTATAATGATATGTTCTATTATAATGACCCCTTTTTGGTCTGCTTTCACTGATGCTTATACGATAAATGATTTATTATGGGTGAAGAAGTCAATGAAAAGACTAATTCAAATTTGGCTTTTAGTAGTTATAATGATTATTACTTTGTTTTTAATTTCTGGATATTTTTATAATTTTTGGATAGGAGATAAAGTAGAAATACCAATAACATTATCTTTATTTATGGCTCTATTCGCTATTATAAGTACTTGGAATAATATTTTCGCATCTTTTTTGAATGGTGCAAGTAAAATTAAGCTTCAAATGTACTCTAGTGTCATCGCAATGAGTATCAATATACCACTATCTATTTTTTTTGCAAAGCATTTAGAATTAGGTTCAGCGGGAGTTATTCTTGGTACTTGTGTAACTTTAATTTTTGGTGCTGTTTTAGGACCTTTACAAGCATATTTAATTTTAGAGAATCGAGCGAGTGGTATTTGGAATAAATAATTATGTATTAGAAGGTTCTAACGCATTTAAAAATAATAATCACAAATAAAATAATCATGAAAAGAATTCCCATTTATCAGCCATCTTTGAATGGTAATGAAAAAAAATATGTAAACGAATGCTTAGATTCAACATGGATTTCCTCGAAGGGTAAATTTGTAAATAAATTTGAAAATGCTTTTGCTGATTATGTAGGTGTAAAAAATGCCACATCTGTTTCAAACGGTACAGTTGCCATTCATTTAGCACTATTAGCATTAGGGATTGGAGAAGATGATGAAGTTATAGTTCCAACATTAACATATATCGCTTCAGTTAATTCGATTGTTTATACTGGAGCAAAGCCTGTTTTTGTAGATTCTTTAAATGAAAGTTGGCAAATTGATCCAGAAGATGTGTTAAAAAAAATTACTCCAAAAACAAAGGCAATAATGGCTGTCCATTTATATGGACATCCATGTGATATGGATTCTTTAGTGAAAATTTGTAAAGAAAATAATCTTTTTTTAATTGAAGATTGTGCTGAAGCGATAGGAACATTATATAAAGGAAAACATGTTGGTACTTTTGGTGACATTGCTACATTTAGTTTTTTTGGTAATAAAACAATTACAACTGGAGAAGGTGGAATGGTTGTTACTAACGATGAAACTCTTCATGATAGGTCAGAACATTTCAAAGGACAAGGCTTAGCTAAACATCGTCAATACTGGCATGATGTAATAGGCTATAACTATAGGATGACAAACATCTGTGCTGCAATTGGTCTGGCTCAAATCGAGCAGATAGAAAATGTTTTGAAAGAAAAAAAGAGAGTTGCAGACAACTATCGTTTACATTTTAAAAATTCGTCTGTTATCTTTCATGAACCAATTTCTAATGATGTTTATCATTCGTATTGGATGTGTTCAATTTTAACTGATAATGCAAAGCAAAGAGAAGAACTTCGTGAATATTTGGAAAAGTCAGGAATAGAAACTAGACCATTATTTTATCCTGTTCATACTATGCCAATGTATTCAAGTAGATATGAAAGACATCCTGTTGCAGAAAATCTAGGTTGGAGAGGTATTAATTTACCGAGTTATCCTGGCCTAACTAATAATCAAATAAAGGAAATAGCTAACTTAATTAATAATTTCATAAAATGAACGTAATTCTGTGTGGTTATAATTGGGCAGGTTGTAAGGCTCTAGAATTTTTAGTTAAACAAAAATTTAATGTTTATGTTTTTACACATAGCAATCCTGATTATGTTAATTCATTAGTTGATTATTGTGAAAAGCTAGGGGTAAAGTATTCGTTAGAAAAAATTACAAATAATAATATTCCATTTAAACCAGATGTGATTTGTAGTATTTATTATAGGTATATTATCGATGTGGATGTGATTAAGTGCGTAAACGGAAAAATATTTAATCTCCATCCATCACTTCTTCCAAAATACAAAGGATGCAGTAGTCTAAGTTGGGCAATGATTAATGGAGAAATAGAATGTGGTTTTACTTTTCATTATATTGAACCTAAAGTTGATAACGGAAATATCATAATTCAAAAAAAAATAAGTATTGAAGACTTTGATACTGGGTCTTCATTATACTTAAAAGTAATGTTTTATGCTATGGAGTATTTTAACAAAGTATTTTCTTTAGTCAATAAGGGAGACCTAGGGGTTAGACAATCAGATTTGGGTGCATCATATTACCGAAGAGGGGCTCCCTTTAATGGCCAGATTGACATTAATTGGGACGACAATAAAAAAGACAGATTTATTAGAGCAATGAATTATCAACCACTTCCTCCCGCTAAGATTGGCGAAAAAGAGATTCGTATTTTAAAAGATTTAAAAAATCATCAATGAGAAAAATACAAATAGGGGTATTATCCGAACATTTTATTAATTGGGGAGGCGGAATTGATTTTATAAGATTGATTTTAAATAGTCTCAGTTCTTTATCCAAAGAAAATGAAAATGAAATAAAAATTTATGTATTTATCCCTCAACAATCCGGTAGTATAATTAAAATAAAAAACAGGTTGAAAACTGTGATTAATACAGTCACACATAAGAATTATCAATTTCAAAAAGTTATTCCTAAAGAATTAATTATAAAATCATTTTCTAGTATTGATGATAATATAACCTTATGCTTTTACAATAATTCGGAAGCTGGTTTAATTAAACTAGTTAATAAGCACAGTATTAATTTCATGATTCCTGCTTTTGCTCCTTTATCAGAAAGTTTCCCTATACCATGGATTGGCTATTTATATGACTTTCAGCATAGGTATTATCCTGAGTTTTTTTCTGAAGAAGAAATGAAATTAAGAGACGGGCAGTTTTTGTTGATGTTAAATAATGCTAAGACTATAATTGTTAATGCAAAATCTGTAAAAAATGATGTAAAAAAGTTTTTTGGAGAATTCAAATCAAATAAAGTTGTTGCTTTACCATTTTGCCCTGTAATTAATCCAGATTTTTTTAAAACAAATTCTGACATAGGAAGATATAATCTCCCAACTAATTATTTTATGATTTCTAATCAATTTTGGAAGCATAAGGATCATAAAACAGCTTTTCGAGCATTTAAATTATTTTTAGATAACAATCAGGGTAATAAAAATATTGCTTTAGTGTGCACAGGACAAACTATTGATTTTCGTTTTCCTAATTATTTTCAAGAACTAAAAGAATTAATCAAAGAGTTAGAATTAGAAAAAAATATTTTTATTCTAGGTTATATACCGAAGGTTGATCAATTACAAATTTTAAAGAAATGTGTAGCTGTAATACAACCTACTTTATTTGAAGGTGGCCCAGGAGGTTTTTCAGTGTTTGAATCTGTTGCACATGGAATTCCTTCTATAGTTTCAGATATCGATGTGAACAAAGAAATAGAAGATGATACTGTAACCTTTTTCAAAACAGGTTCTGCCTCAGACTTGTCAAAAAAGATGCTGTTTGTTTTTCAAAAAGAAAAAAAGGAATATTCAATAGACGAGTTATTTTTTAAAAATAATATGAGAGTATTAGAAATGGGTAAGCAAATTTTAAAAATTATAAACTGATAAAATAAATTCTCTTTAATAAATATCTTAATTGAGATTAGAAAATATAATGCGAAAAATTTCTATTCAAAGACTATAAATTCAATTGTATAAATGATCGAAAATAAAATTTCTATAATTACTGTTACTTTTAATGTTATCGATACTATCGAAGAAACAATTTTGAGCGTAATTAATCAAAATGACACTAACTTCGAATACATTATTATTGATGGTGGTTCCACTGATGGAACATTAGATATTATAGAAAAGTATCAAGATGATATAGCCTATTGGCACTCTAAGCCTGATAATGGTATTTATGATGCGATGAATAAAGGTGTTAGAGTTTCTAATGGTAATTTTATTAATTTTTTAGGGGGAGACGATGTATTTATTAATAATAATGTTTTAAGTAAGGTTAGGTTGTTTTTGCAGGATGCAAAAAAGATTTATTATGGAAATGTGCTATTCAAGAAAAGAAATGTTATCTACGATGGACAGTTCAATTCTTTTAAAATTGTAACTAGAAATATTAGTCATCAAAGTATATTTTATCCGACGAAGGTTTTTGAGGAGTTTACTTTTAATACAAGTTATAAAATATATGCAGATTATGATTTAAATTTAAAATTATACAATCATTCTTTATTTTCCTTCAAGTTTATACCCGTTCTGATTACATTGTTTAATGATGAAGGGCTTTCAGGAATGAATACTAAAGATATTAATTTTGAAAAGGATCGATTAAATATTATAAAAAATCATTTTTCTTTTTGTATTTATTTTTATCGCAAATCAAGAACAATTATTTCATTAATAATGTGTAAAGTGAATAAATATAAATTTAATCGATTTGTACTTATTAATATGATCTTAGCTATTATTTCTTATAGCATCTCACTTTTACAAGACTATAAAAATTAATTTAATGAATGAATTTTATGCTCTTTTAATTGAAAACCCAATAAGTTTTATAATAATTTTAATTCTTACAACATTCTTTTATTGTATATTGTTTAGGCGATATTTATTTTCTTTTTTTGATCCTTTCACTTTATCGATTATTTATTCTGTTTTTGCAACCTCTGTAGTTTCCTTTATGTCATTTTATGGCGTAATTAATAAATTTCATATAGCTCATTTTTATATGAGTCAATTTGCTTTTTTTATAGGTTTTTTTATTTTTAAACCATTCAAGTTTCCAGAGTTCAATAAACAAAATATTGGCTTTAAAAATGATTCGAAGATTTTTTTAATTTTATCAATTATTTCGTTTATTTTATATGCTGGTTCAACATTAATTTCTTGGAAGTCTGTCGGAATTCCAATACTTCAAGATAGTAGGTTAGGAATCTATGCAGATTCTGGAGGATTAGGTGTATTAGAGAGAGTAATTTCAATTTGTAAACCAATTCTTATCATTTTTGTAATACAAAGATTTTTGAAAAAAAAAATAAACCTATTAGTTCTCTGTATGTTTTGTTTTTTGGTGTTAGAATCTGTTTTAAGTGGTTCTAGAACTAGTTTGTTTGAAATAGTTTTTATAAGTTTTTTTTATATTTTGTTTTCGTCTTCTCAGGATATTTATCTAAAAAATAAAGTTAAAAATATTCAAAAATATTTTTCGTTGATAGCTATTATCGGTGTAGTAGTGATTTTGATGTTAAAAATTTCAGACGCTATTACTTTTAAATATGCTATTTTAGCTATAGGCTCTAGGTTTTTAAATTCAGGTGATATTTTTATGTACTCATATACTACTAATGTTTTAAATGAGTTGCACCAATATTCAGGTTTTTATGCCTTGTTTAAAGATCTTTTCGGGTTTACAAGAATGATACCATATAATAATCTTCCTCCCTCTCTCGGGATTGAAATTTATAAACATACACATGTGAACCCAATTGAAAATATTGGACCCAATAGTAGACACAATATTTTTGGATTATTTTATTGGGGTTTGATGGGGTCTATTGTTTTTTCATTTGTAATAGGAATAATTACAAGCTTTGTTCGAAATAAATTAGTGATATTATTACCTAAAAAGGGCATGTTAGGATTGACTATTTATACACTACTATACCCATTAGCAAATATAAGAGTAGACCCTACACTCGCTGTAAAAGCATTGACTAACATACTATTTATCTTTATACCAATTTTTATCATATCAACAATTTTAAGTTCAAAAAATGAAACAAAAAAAAAGGCCTAAAGGTCTTTCAGTTATAATTCCATATTATAAAGGGCTAAATTTTATTGAAATCAATTTAAACTCATTAGTTAATGCTCTTAAAAACAATAATTTTTCTTTTGAGATTTTTGTAATCATTGATTGTGACACAGAAATTAATGATATTATGTTCTTGAATAAAATATCTGATAATATTATAATTATAAAAAATGATTACAATCTGGGAGTAGCTAGGACAAGAAATAAGGGAATTGAGATATCTAATTTCTCTCACCTTTATTTTATTGATCAAGATGATTATGTAAATTCACTTCTTTTTAAAAAAATAATAAATTCCATTTTGAACCATAATTGTTTTCATCTTACAATAATGAATGGTTTTTTCGAAAGAATTAATTCAAAGGTTAAATTTTATCACATTAAACCAAAATTTTCATTTTATCATTTTTTAAAGAAGAATAAAATTCAAACTCCCGGACAAGTTATTTTTAATTTTAACCTTTTAAAAGGTCAAATTAATTTTATTGATAATTCAGAATATAAAGGAACTGATGACTTGGCTTGTTACCTTAATATTTTTAAAAATGATATTCTTTTGAAATATATTTCAGAACCTATTTTACATTATAGACTGCACGAAAATAATTATAGCAGAAATATTCTGGAAGCTAATAAATCCACAATATATACTCTCAAAAATATTGAATTATCGAATAAATTTAAATTATTAGTAAGCTACAAAATTAAATTTTTAACATTAGAGTGTCAAAAAATCAGTGAAGATAAAATTAGCTATGTTAAAAGTATTCAATATTTTTTTGGTGTATTATTTTTTAAGTTTAGCATTAATAAGTTTATTTCATTTTTATCAAAAAGCAACAAATAGTTTATGATCAAACTAGCTATTATTATTTCAACATTGAAAAATACGGGCCCTACAAGAGTTTGCCTTAATTTACTAACTTATATTGATAAAACTATATTTGATGTTCATGTAATTACCTTGTCAAAAGAACCTAATGATTCTTTAATTAAGGAATTTGAAGCTTTGGGTATAACTATTCACCAAATAAATCATGGTAGGTTAAAAGGGATATATAAGAACATTATATCTATCAAGTATCTTATAAAGGATTTAGAAATAGATATTATTCACAGTCACGGTTTCAGACCGGATATTTATTCTGTCTTTATGCCTGTTAAAGGTAAGGTCTCTACTCTCCATAATGTTCCTTTTGTAGATTACGTCTTGAAATATGGGGAGTTAAAAGGTAGGATTATGAGCTTCATACATCTCAATTTTTTAAAACTTAATAAATCTCCTTTTGTAATTTTTTGTTCAAATGCTATAAAAAATAAGATAATTAATATAGAAGGCGAAGTAATTGTAAACGGTATTGATACTGAATTTTTTTATCCAGAATACGAAAAAGTACAGTATTTTCGAAATAAATTTAATATTGACAAAAAAATTAAACGAATTTTTATTTCAACTGGATCTTTAATCCCTAGGAAAAATTTAAAAACTTTAGTTAAAGCTTTTAATAAAATAGATCAAGAGCAAAACCTATTGATTATCCTCGGAGATGGACCTGAATTAAAAACTTTAAAGTTGATTTCTAATAGTGGAATACTTTACTTAGGAAAACACAAAGATGTAAGACCATATCTTCAAATTTCAGATTTTTTTGTTTCAGCTAGCTTCTCAGAAGGTCTGCCAAACGCCGTATTAGAGGCGTTAGCCTGTGGAACTAACTGCATATTGTCTGATATTAGTTCTCACAAGGAAATTTTCTTTAATAAAAGAGAGATTTTTTTTGCTCCTGACGATATTAATAAATTACATACTTTACTAAAGGACTCAAATACTCAAAAAGTTAATAGAGATCTTAATTACAAATTTTGTCAAAAACATTTCTCTGCTGAAGCTATGGCTATTTCATACAGTAAAATATATAAATCATTTTTAAATAATGAATAAATTAAGAAGTTTCGCTTTATATTTGACTAAGTTCCCTCGAATTAAATCAATTCTAAAATACTTGTATTTTAGAATATCTTTAATATTTTATAAAAAAAAATATTCTTATAAAACCAAATATCCAATTTCTGAGATAAAAAAAGGAGAAAATTTTGGCGGGTATTATGATAGAGTAATCTCAAACAATGAAATTGTAGTATTTCATCAAATTCCAAAGGATATTAATATTTCAAATTCTATTAAAATTTACGCAAATGACCTTCACTTAGGTTCAAGTTTAAGTTGGAATTGGCAGCAAGGTACATTACTCAAAATGATTTCTTCAAATGAAGTTATTTACAATGACATAAAAGGCCATAAACTAATTTCAATTATTAAAAATTATAAGGAAAATAAAACAAGGGAAGTTCCTTACCCGTTTTATGAATACGACGAAGATAAGGCCACTCTTTATGGAATTGACTTTAAGAGATTGTCCAAATATTCTAAGGACTATGGTTATTATACTCCTTTTGAATCAAATATTAGAGATGACGACGCCATTTTTTCTTATAATGTAAATGAATTAAAGTACTCTTCACTAGTACCTTATTCCAGATTACATCAATTGACTTCGAATAGAGATGTTAAGTCGGAATTTGTTAATCATTTATTATTATCTCCTGATAAAAATAAATTTATATTTATTTACAGAAGGAGATCTGTGAATAACGAACTGATTAGTTCCCTAGTTCTTTACGATTTAGAGATTAATGAAGCTTCTTTAATAGTTGATGAAAAATTAGTATCTCACTGTTGTTGGTTCGATAATACAACAATTATTGGATGGTTTAGATATAATGGTAAAATTGCTTATCACAAATTAAATATTTATTCAGGAGAAAATGAAATAATTGGAGAGACCTCTATTAATTCAGATGGTCATCCATCTATTTCAAAAAACCAAAAATGGATGATAACAGATACTTATCCTGACAATAGTAGAATGAGTAAATTAATTCTTTTTGACTTGGTGTCGAACGAATCAAAAGAATTAGGAGTCTTTTTTTCGCCTTTGAAGTTTTATGGAAATAAACGTTGTGATCTTCACCCAAGAATTTGTCACGAATCAAACTCAATAACCTTTGATTCCACTCACACAGGTAAGAGAAAAGTCTATAAAATGTATTTAAAAGATATTAAATTAAATTAAATGAAAGCAACAGTTATAATGTCTTGTTTCAACTCTAGTCAATTTCTTGCTAAATCAATAGATTCAGTTCTACTTCAGAGTTTTAAACAATTTGAATTTTTAATTATTGATGATTATTCTACAGATGATACTTATGAAATCCTGAACAACTACTCTAAAAAAGATGAAAGAATTAAAGTCTATAAAAATAAAGTCAATTTAGGATTAACAGCTAATTTAAATTTTTTAATTAAAGAGGCTTCAGGGGAATACATAGTAAGAATAGATGCAGATGATGTTTGCAAAAAGGATAGGTTTTATAAGCAAATTGAATACTTGGATAATAATCCAACAATTGGTTTGGTAGGATCTTCTTGCAATGTTATTGATGAACATTCAAATGTAATTGGAAATAGAACAAATCCTTGTAATCATTCTGATATTATAAGGAATTTAATTATTTTTAATCCTATTAATCACCCAACGGTTGTAATAAGAACTGAAATAGCACTTTTTCACTTATATGACACCAGCTATAGGACTTCGCAAGATTGGGATCTATGGATAAGATTATATAAAAATAAAATTAAATTTTATAATCTTCCTGAAAAACTAATTGATTACCGCGTTTCAAGTGACTATCTTGCAAAAAAATCATACAGATATAGATTTAATGAATTAAAGATTAAACTCAATCATTTTTTTTCGTTCAATATATTTAAATCGCTAATTGGCGTTTTATTAACTATCTTTTTGATCTTTTTACCGAATAAGCTATTTCAAATGATAAAATCATTTGATCCAAGAACAAAATAATAAATAGTTTTATTGTTGCAAATACTCAGAAAATTTAAATAATTCTTTTAACATTATTTAATCACAACTTAAATACATCATGATGAACTTAATTATTGGCGGATCTGGATTTGTAGGTTCAAGACTAATTTCAGAAATAGGTAAAAATAATTGTAAAAATTTAGACAAAAACGAAAGTCCTTTTTACTCTGAAATAACAAAAATAGGAGATATTAGAATTTCTAAAAACTTTGACATACCTGAGAATATAACCGCCGTAGTTCTTTTAGCAGCTGAACACCGAGATGATGTTTCACCAACAAAATTATATTACGATGTTAATGTAGATGGAACAAGAAATGTTTTAAAAGCAATGGATGAAGCAGGTGTTAAGAATTTAATATTTACAAGTTCTGTCGCTATTTACGGTTTAAATAAAGAAAATCCTGATGAAACTCACAGAGAAGATCCTTTTAATGATTACGGAAAGAGTAAATGGCAAGCAGAGCAAGTCATCAAAGAATGGTATCATAATGATCCTGATGGAAAGTCTATTACCATAATTAGGCCTACAGTAATTTTTGGTGAACGAAATAGAGGTAATGTATATAATTTACTCAAACAAATAAGTTCAGGGAAGTTTATTATGATTGGCAAAGGTGAAAACAAAAAATCTATGGCGTATGTTGGTAATATTGTAGCCTTAATTAAAAATCGCTTAGATAAAATAGAGTCTGGTTATCATATTTTTAATTATGCTGATAAACCTGATTTTTCTATGACTGAGTTAGTTTCTGTAATTGAAAATAAAATGAATATTTCAATCCCCAAATTAAAAATCCCATATTGGTTTGGTATGTTGGGCGGCTATGGGTTTGATTTCTTAGGCTTAATTACAAAAAAACGCTTAGATGTTTCTTCAGTGAGAGTGAAAAAATTTTGCGCTACAACACAATTTGATGCATCTAAGTATCATTCTAGCTTTAAATCGCCTTACACTTTAGAGGAAGGTTTGAACGCAACATTAGAGCATGAGTTTATTAATCCAAAAGAGGATGACGTCCTTTTTTTTTCAGAATAAAACTAAATTAATACTTTATTTTGTCTAAAATTTAAAACTATGAAAGGAATAATATTAGCTGGTGGATCAGGTACAAGATTATATCCAATAACAAAAGTGGTATCAAAGCAGTTATTACCTGTGTATGATAAGCCAATGATCTATTATCCATTGTCTGTATTGATGTTGGCGGGTATTCAAGAAATTTTAATAATTTCTACTCCGGAAGATTTGCCAAATTTTGAAAAATTATTAGGTGATGGTTCAGAAATAGGCCTAAAAATATCTTACGCAGTTCAACCCAGTCCAGATGGATTAGCAGAAGCTTTTATCATAGGCGAAGAATTTATTGGGAATGATGATGTATGCTTGATACTAGGAGACAATATTTTTTATGGGTATGGTTTTTCAGGAATTTTACAAAATGCTAGAAATAATGTAGCTGAAGGTAAATCAACTGTTTTTGGGTATTATGTAAATGATCCTGAGCGTTATGGTGTTGCTGAGTTTGATTCTGATGGGATTGTAACTTCCATAGAAGAAAAGCCGGAACACCCAGCGTCCAATTATGCAGTGGTTGGCTTGTATTTCTATACGAATGATGTGCTGCAGATTGCTAAAAACATACAACCCTCTGAGAGAGGTGAATTAGAAATTACCTCAGTAAATCAAGAATACCTAAAGCAACAAAACTTAAAAGTTGAATTATTAGGAAGAGGTTTTGCGTGGTTAGATACAGGAACGCATGATTCTTTAATGGAAGCGGGTCAATTTATAGAAACCATTGAAAAACGTCAAGGATTAAAAGTAGCTTGCCTTGAAGAAATTGCATACAGAATGAACTATATAGATGCAAATCAAGTGAAGAAGTTAGCTGCGCCCCTGAAGAAAAATGGCTATGGACAATATTTATTAAATTTAGTGAAGTAGAATGAAATTTACAAAAACGGACATAGAAGGATTAATTATCATTGAACCTAGAGTATTTGGAGATGAAAGAGGCTATTTTTTAGAAACTTATAATGAAAAAGAATTTGAAGAATCTATTGGTGAAATTTCTTTTTTACAAGACAATGAATCAAAATCTTCTAAAGGAGTCTTAAGAGGCTTGCATTTTCAAAAACCTCCCTTTGCACAAGCCAAATTGGTTCGCTGTATAGAAGGAAAGGTGTTGGATGTTGCAGTAGATATTCGAAAGGGGTCAAATACTTACGGACAACATGTTGCAGTTGAGCTTTCAGGAGAAAATAAAAGACAATTATTTGTTCCAAGAGGTTTTGCACACGGTTTTGTAGTTTTGAGTGATACTGCAACTTTTGCATACAAGGTAGACAATACTTATGCGCCAGAGTTTGATGCAGGTATGCGATGGGACGACACAAAATTAAATATCAAATGGGTTATGAATGAAAATGAAGTATTGGTTTCAGAGAAAGATGCACAACTTCCATTTTTTTTAGAATTTGATTCCCCTTTTACAAACTAAAATATGAGAGTACTAATCACAGGGTCAAACGGTCAATTAGGATCAGAAATTAAAGAGTTAGCAACTAACTATAGTAAGTTAGATTTTATTTTCAAGGATCTTCCTGAGTTGGATATCTGTAATTTTAATTTATTAGAATCATTTATTATTGATAACAATATTAATGCAGTTATTAACTGTGCGGCTTATACTGCTGTTGATAAAGCTGAAGAAGAGTCAATTATTGCAACAAAAGTAAATTATGAAGGAGTCTTAAATCTTGTTAATGCTCTAAAGAAAGTAAATGGAAAATTAATTCACATTTCAACTGATTATGTGTTTGATGGGGATCATTTTTTTCCTTATAAAGAGTTAGATCCAGTGAGCCCAATTGGAGTGTATGGAAAGACTAAAAGAGCAGGGGAGCTCGTTGTCATGAATAGTGATATAGATTCGATTGTAATTAGAACTTCATGGTTGTATTCTTCTCATGGAAATAATTTTGTTAAAACAATGTTGCGTCTTGGTTCCGAGAAAGAAAACTTGGGAGTCATTTTTGATCAAGTTGGAACACCTACCTACGCAAGAGACTTGGCTAAAACCTGTTTAGAGATTCTTACTGGGGCGAATTCATTAAAAATAAGTAAAGATGGAAACCTATATCATTATTCTAATGAAGGTGTAGCTTCTTGGTATGACTTTGCTATTTCGATTATGGAACTCGGAGGAGAGAACTGTAAAGTGAAACCGATACAGACTAAAGACTATCCTACCTTAGCAAAAAGACCTCAATATTCAGTGTTGAATAAGTTTAAAATAAAAACAGATTTTAAAATTGAAATTCCTTACTGGAGAGATTCTTTAAAAGATTGTTTAGAAAAAATAAAAAGTTAGATGATGAAAAATATATTGGTTACAGGTGGAGCTGGTTTTATTGGTTCTCACTTAGTGAAGTTATTAGTAAATAAATACCCAGAGTACCAAATTATTAATATGGATGTTCTCACCTACGCTGGGAATTTAGAGAATTTAAAAGATATTCAAGATAAAGAAAATTACACCTTCGTAAAATGTGATATTTGTGATATTGAAAAGGTAAAACAGGTTTTTGTAGATTATAAGATTGATTCGGTTATTCACTTAGCAGCGGAGTCTCATGTAGATCGTTCAATCGAAGATCCATTCTCTTTTGCTCAGACAAATGTGATGGGAACTCTTAGTTTATTGCAAGCGGCAAAAGCATATTGGAATGGGGATTTTACAAATAAATTATTTTATCATGTATCTACAGATGAAGTTTATGGTTCATTGGGTGATGAGGGTTATTTTACTGAAGAAACAGCTTATAACCCTCACTCACCCTATTCGGCATCCAAAGCTTCTTCAGATCATTTTGTAAGGGCTTTTTCAGACACCTACGGTTTGCCTGTAGTAATTTCTAACTGCTCAAATAATTACGGTTCGTATCAGTTTCCAGAAAAACTCATTCCCTTATTTATTAATAATATTGTAAATAATAAACCACTTCCTGTGTATGGAAAAGGAGAAAACGTGAGAGATTGGTTGTTTGTAAATGATCACGCAAGAGCTATTGATGTTATTTTTCATAAAGGAAAATTGGGAGACACCTATAATATCGGTGGATTCAATGAATGGAAAAATATAGATTTAATAAAAGTAATGATTAAAACAGTAGATCGATTGCTCGAAAGAGAAGATGGTGCTTCTGATAAATTAATTACTTATGTTACCGACAGAGCTGGGCATGATTTACGCTACGCAATAGACTCCACAAAATTAAAAGATGAATTGGATTGGGAACCTTCTTTACAATTTGAAGAAGGAATAGAAAAAACGGTAAAGTGGTATCTTAAAAATAACGAATGGATGGAAAAAGTAACTTCAGGAAAGTATCAAGAATATTATCAAAAAATGTATGATAAATAAGATGTATCAAGAAATAAAAAAAGAAATTGAATCTTTTGGATTCTCCGTATTTTCTCATGATTTTGAGAGACCTTGGGAGGTTTCCTAGTCATAAAAGAATCACAAGCACAAGAATTTTCAAATAAATTTTTTAAAGGTTTAGATGTAAATACTTTAAAAATAGGAGGAAAATTAAGTCCCAAGATTTTAATTGTAAAATCAGCAGCAAGATTATCTTGGCAATACCATAACAGACGTGCAGAAATTTGGCAAGTGTACAAAGGTGCTGCTGGAATTATTAGAAGCGATTCTGATGTTGAAAATGAGATGAAAGTATTTAATGAGGGAGATCAAATTGTATTACAACAAGAAGAACGCCACCGTCTAATTGGTTTAGATGACTATTCTGTAGTTGCTGAGATTTGGCAACATACCGATGCTAACCATCCTTCAGATGAAGACGATATTATAAGAGTACAAGACGTTTTTGGAAGATGAAAAATAAAAAAATGAGTAAGAAAAAAGGAATTATTGTATCAGGATATTTTAATCCGATTCATAAAGGACATATTGAGTATTTTAACAACGCAAAAGCAATGGCTGATGAATTGTTTGTGATTGTAAATAACGATCATCAAAGAGCATTAAAAGGTTCAAAAGAATTTCAGCAAGAAGCAGAGCGTGTCTTTATTGTTTCCAGAATAAAATCAGTAGATCATTGTGTTTTATCTATAGATCAAGATAGGACCGTATGTAAAACCATTGAAAAAATTGCTTTAGATTTTGGTTCAGAATATGAGTTAAGCTTCGCAAATGGAGGAGATCAAAATAATAATACCATTCCAGAAAGACCAATCTGCGATCAAATGGGAATTATTCTAGTTGATGGATTAGGTGATAAAATACAGTCTAGCAGTTGGTTGCTAAAAAAGTAAACTTTTTTGGTTATATTTGGTTTAGAAACTAATTTTAATACACATGCCATTCGATCCAAAATCTGCAAAGAAAGCAGGAAAAAAATCCAAAAGAGGTCCTGTAAAAAAAGAAGGGCCTTCCATTAAAGAAAAGATGGAGCTACTTTATGAAAAAGTATTGGATGATCTTCTTATAAACCAAGAAAAGCTTACAAAAACAGAACGGGTAAAAGTCTTTGTTACCCTCTCTAATTACATCTTCCCAAAAACAAAGTCTGTAAGAGATAAATTCACTCTGGAACAAT
>Ga0307488_10001764_pt1 | contig 18148 bp, 12 predicted proteins | sample SB02metaG_FD_202248 | JGI IMG/M metagenome (GOLD analysis project Ga0307488, IMG submission 202248) | Sea-ice brine microbial communities from Beaufort Sea near Barrow, Alaska, United States - SB 0.2 | ecosystem: Environmental > Aquatic > Marine > Coastal | place: USA: Alaska | collected... | reverse complement strand
CGAAAGCGACCGCTCCGTGATGCCTTAGCCGCGAAGCCCCAACCACGATTCGATCGCGTCTTTGTAGGGATCTTCAGTCGGCAGTTGCTGATATTCGATCCCACGACGCATCGCTTCAGATTTAATTCGTTCGGTCATGGCTTCCATCTCGGCACGGTAAGCCTTACGAATTTCATCGGGCGCGACCTGAATGGAATCGCGCGTTTCCATATCGACAAATCGAGCCAGGGGAACGTCTGGCAACAGCCGCTCATCGGGATCGCTAACATGCAGGAGCAGCACCTTATACCGGCGGTGCTGAAATTGGGCGAGCGAATCGAAGAGCTGATCGAGGTCGGTGAAAAAATCGGAAATCACTACAAGGCTCCCCCGTTTCTTGAAAAGTGGGACACACAAATCAAGCGCCGCGTGCGCTTCAGTGCTTCCAGTCGGCTTTTTCAATGACCGTTCAAGCGTTGTCACCACATCATACAAATGACGACGCGTGCTGCCGGACGGAACGTGATCGACGATCTTATCATTGAATAAAGTCAGCGCGGATTCATCGCCTTGTTTCGTCATCAAATAGGTAAGGGCTGCTGCAATCTTGGCGGCGCGAGTCTGTTCCGATTCTCGCGTCCCTGCCTGATAAGCCATCGAGGCGCTGGAATCGACGACGATTTAACTCGTCATATTTTTCTCTTCGCGATGCTTGCGAATGACGAGATTTTTTGAACGCGCATAAACCTTCCAATCGATCATCGAAACGGGATCGCCCAGCACGTAATGTTTGTGTTCTTCGAACTCCGCGCTCGATCCAAAATCCAGCGAGCGGTGTTTCCCGGCAAACCAGCCTTCCACCACCATTTTTGCGAAAAGCAGCAGATCCGTCAGCGGATCGATTTCTTCAGGATTTAGCACTTTTCCCGAACCGAACTGCGACCTCATTGGCAACGGTGGAGGTGCGAGCGAAACCAATTTTGTCGGCGGACGTGGCAACGAAGCGGGATGCGGAGTTGACCCGTCACCCGATCCCCCGCCCTGATGAGGCAACTGCGGCGCCCCCGCTTTGGCGCGTTTTTTTGCCTCGTTAAAGTTGGATCGTTGGTCTGCCATTTTCCGCTAAACCAGAACCTCAATAACTCGGCTCGTGAACTTCTTCGATCAACTTCGCGACCAGCTCGGCCGGCTTTAATCCTTCTCCAGTCGCACGGTAATTCGGGACGATTCGATGGCTCAAGACAAACGGCGCGACGCTGCGAACATGTTTGGTTTCGGGTGCGGACAAACCACTCATCAGGGCCAGGGCTTTGGCACCTAAAACGAGATACTGCGAAGCGCGCGGGCCGGCTCGGTGGCTCGAGTTGCGCTGGCGAGCTCTACGGCGTAATCGATCACGAGATCAGCCACGGGAACGGCGCGAACGATTTTTTCAACATCAAGAATTTCCTGTTGCGTGACCACCGGTTGCAGCTTGGGCTGCCCAGCTTGAGTGGTGCGACGAACAATTTCTGCCTCAATTTCTTTTCCGGGATAGCCGACATTGATTAAAAATCATGAAGCGATCGAGCTGGAAGTCAAATTCAAGTCCCCCGCTGGTTTCCCGTAAAATTTCTGTCCCCAAAATGTCGCCCGGCATCAAATCCGGTGTGAGCTGAACACGGGAGAAATCCATTCCCAGGGATTCCGCGAGCGATTTCACCAGCAGCGTTTTTGCCAAACCGGGAACTCCAATCAGCAAGGCATCGCCCTGACAAAACAAACTGAGCATCAGAGTGTTCCTGACCGGCAATCACCTACCCGATCTCGTTTTGCAATCGATTGAAGACGTCCTGAACCAAATCAGGATCAAGGTCATCGGTCGCGGTGCTCAAGGTCGAATCGTCGCTCATGTGAATGTGTTACCACAAAAATTTCCCAACGTCACCATCCAACAAGGTTCGTTCGATGAATCAATAGGGTTGGATCGAAAATACATTCAGCGCTCACCTTCCAGATCACGAAGTCGGGCGCGGAGGCGTGCATTTTCTTCTGCCAAACCAGTAGGCAGCGGCTGTAAGCTCGAAGCTTGCGCCTTTGCAGGTGCCGATTTGGTAATCCTGTCATTCGTCAAATAAACGCCACTTAGCATCGAGGTCTTTACATGAGCTTCGTGGATGGCTCCTTCGCTGTCTTCATATCGAATCTGATAGATTCGTGAATTTTTGTCACCGAACCACCCGGGACCAAAGGGATTCCACGATCGATCCAGCACTGTTCCTCCCATTTCACGAATGTGCTGTTCAACCCGCTCTCCATCAAAACTTCCCGCTGCCAAGCGAATGACGATGGCGAGAAAAATGAAAACCACAAAAATGATGGGCACAAATGATTGATCCATAGGAGCACTTTAATCAGAATCAGGTCGCGATCGATTACAAAATCCCTCCATTTTCGGAAAGCCGTTTACTTTCCGCTCCGGAAAATTTACTGTCGACCTTCATGTCCGAATTCGCCCAACTTCGCCTCCTCTTCCGTGTCCACACACGGATGGCGTTGGTGAAATTCGTGACGATGGCAAAGACGTCCAAGCTGATGCTGTTTACTCTGATCGGGTTTCTGCTCACCTACACACTGACGGCGTTCTTTCTCTTCGAGCGGGGCTTGTTTTATGTCTCGAAGCTCCCCGCAGCCGGCGGCTTGTTGAGCGATCGACTGATCTACATCATCTTTTTCTGCTTTCTGATGATGCTCCTGTTCTCCGTCTCGGTGACTGGATATATCGCGCTCTTTCGAAGTCGAGATACGCGATGGCTATTAACGTTACCGCTTTCACATCGCGTTATCTTTCTCTGGAAATGTATCGAATCCGCCTTGTTCGCCAGCTGGGGCATGATTTTCATCCTCGCCCCCCTCCTACTGGCGTTTGCGATCAATCGGGGCGCTCCTGAGGATTTCTATTTTAAAACAATCCTGTGCATCATTCCGTTCTTGATGATCCCTGCATCCGTTGGTTCGTTCGTTTTAATTACTGCAGTGCGCTGGTTTACCCGACGGCAGGTTGGCTGGGCAGTTGCGGCCTTCGCCGTCATCATTCTAGGGTTCGCTGCGTTTTCCGTAAAAAAAGACCACGATATCGTTGACGCCTCGGGTCAAAGCGCCGCGCTTACCTTTCAGCGGATTTTGCACCACACTCAGATTTCAGTGAACCGCGCGATGCCCAGCACGTGGCTGGCCGATTCACTCGTCGCCTGGAGCCGCCCTTATAAGCAATACCGCACGCTCCTTTACCCCACTCTGCTGTTCAGCTACGCGCTGATGGCCACGCTGTTGACTTGCTGGGCGGGTCGACGTTGGTTTTATATATCGTGGAATAATTCGGTGCAGGCGTCAGCCTCTGCTGCATTGCGGCGCCAGCAGAAAGTCGGAGCAGCCACCCGCGAGGGCATGGTGAAATACCTGCCAAAACCCAGTTGGATGCGCCATCTCATCGGCCGGGCGCTTGCCGCAATTTCGAGAAAAGATGTCCTCACGTTTGTTCGTGAACCCGGTCAGTGGATTCAGTTCGCCATCGTTTTCGGATTGCTCGCCATTTATGCCAGCGGCTTGCGGACGATGAATGACAACCTCGATAGCGCCCGTGACCTCTACCTCGTTGCGTATTTGAACCTCACCGTTTGCGCCCTCGCGCTCTCGACCCTGACGACGCGTTTCGTCTTTCCTCAATTCAGTCTCGAAGGCCGGCGACTCTGGATTCTTGCCATGTCACCACTGAAATTGCAGCGCCTCGTTCTGCAAAAATTCGTCATGAGCGCGCTTTTCACCGGAGCCGCCGTCACCTTCATTCTGATGCTTTCGGGCAATAATTTGAACCTTGGCGGCAGCGATACCCTGTTTTTCGTCGTCGCAGTAGTCCAACTTGCGACCGGATTGAACGCTATTGCCGTCGGATTTGGGGTGCTCTTTCCAAATTTAGAAGAATCCAACACTGCAAAGATTGTCAGCGGCTTCGGCGGCACCCTTTGCTTGGTGACCAGTTTTGTGTATGTCGTTGCATTTCTGGCACTTTTGTCATGGGCACGGCTCGAAGTATTTCGGTCAAATGAACTCCCTACCGGGTGGTTTACCGACATCCATTCCAAGCTCGGAATGGGAATTTCGCTAATTTTAACCCTAATAGCGACCGTATTTCCGATATTTTTTTCAATGAAACGACTAAAAAGACTGGAAATTCTAGGCAATTTATAATATTAAGTTACCTTAATAAAATTTAACGCCCAAAATCCCATGTCAGCCATCGCAGAATTTCAGCCACAGTTCCTTGACGAAGAAAAAGACGAACAGGATCTTATGATCCAGTTCGAAGACAATGCGTTCGAGCCCGCAACGCCTTATCAAGAGGATTTTGAAGATCAAGTTCACCTTGCTCAAGAGCAGCTTGCGACCCTTCGTCAGAAGCAAGAGCAGCTTGAGCGTCAGAAAACCGAACTCGAAGAGCTTTCTCAGAAGAAGGAAGAATTCACCGCCGGTCGCCTTCGCATCATCCAAGAGCTCGAAGATTACGGCAACTCGCTTGGCAACGAAGCAAACGAATCTCAGCGACTCACTGACGAATGCCTCGACACCAAAGAGATTTTCGAACATCACATGCGCACCGTTCAGTGCCTCCGTCCCGAAAGCTGGAGCCGAACCGATCTTCGGGGTGAACTCGCCCGTGCCATCAGCTACATCGAGGCCGCCGAAGAAGACATTTCCAAAAACAGCCCCCTCCTGCAAAGCCTGGGCGCAAGTAAGAAGAAAATGTTTAAGTCAGCGTCTAGCAACAGCACTTCTCAGCAGCCCGGTGCCGCACAGCCCCTCAACTATTGGGTGAAAGCAGGTCTTGCCTTCACGCTTCCGCTGATGGTTTTCGCGGTGGTGATGAGCATCATTATGGCCATTTTCGGCAGCTAGAAATAAAGTTTCCAGCCTGACCGCTCGACTTTAACAGAAATCCTCGGGATTCTCAAAAAACAGCCCCTTCTGTCTGAAATCCCATGTTCACGTCTACACGCAACAATAAAAACCGTCGCCGTCCAAAAACGGCGGCCACTCGCAAGCGCACTGCATCAAAGGAATCGATGCTGAGCCACGAATACGAGAAACTTCACGCCAAGATCGGCGTTCTCGAAGATTTCATCACTACCTCTGCGGCCAAACAGGAGCGGCGCAGCCAGATGCGCGATCGAAACATCCTTCCCCCACCCGAGCAGTGGCGGAAAGCCCGCGTAAAAAAAGGAAACCACAGCGCCACCAAACGCCGTCCCCGTTGGCAACAGCGTCAGCAAAAGGCCCAGCGCGAGCGCAGCGGTCTGACCTTTCTCGTCCTGTTCGGTGCCGCCTGTGCCTTGGGCTGGTGGCTGCTTAATACGGCAATGTGAGGTATGGATTGGACGTCGCGCTTCGGCGAGGAACCAAGAAGGCCACGGATACTTTCCAGTCGACCAGAAAGACCCGTATGGCTGCGAGTTGTTTCGATGCAGTCGAGCCCAAACGGCGTCAGGCAAGGCCTTAACCTGACGATCAATAAGTGATCACTCGTGACATGCAGTGATAAAAACAGCGACCATCGCCAGCGGGTCGTGAAGTTCTTGGCATGGATAAATCGGGACGGTGAAGAGGGGCGGAAATAACCAAGATGAAAATCTCGATCGCGGTCCTCAACACAAAGAATGTCAATTCCTCAAGCGGCGCAATCACACACTGAATTCCGTCATCTTAATGCAATGGGCTCATTGGGGGGGGCGGAAAAATTCATGAAGATGGGTTCGCTGGGTAACCGGGCCGTCAGCCACCAGAAATCGACGACTCGTTGAATCATGGAAAAGAACTCATTCAGGTCCGGGGGCTTCACCAGATAACAGTTCGCCCTCAAACGGTAGACGTCGTCGACATCCTCTTTCGCCTGGGAATTGGTGATCACGATCACGGGAATGGAAGCTAGCGAAAGGTCCGCTTTTATCTCCCGTAGGACCTGCCTGCCATCTTTGCGGGGCATGTTGAGATCCAGAAAAATCATATCAGGACGTTGGCCATTTATGTAGGCCTCCTCTTTCCTCAAGAAAGCCATCGCTGCCTCGCCGTCGGAGACATGATCCAACTCATGAGCGATGCCCGCTTCCCCCAATGCTTCCATGGTCAGACGTGCCTCCGCAGGGTTATCCTCCACCAGCAAAATCCTCATAATCTTCCCTCCGGTATTGTCAATCATGCTAGGCAATTTCGTATTAATTCTCAACATGTCGAATTTCATTTGACAGCCTCAGTTTTCCTGCATGGTCATGCCCGGCAGGGAAAATCGGAAAGCCGCACCGCCCCGGATCCCGTCTTCTATCCAGATCTTCCCCCCGTGCCGGTTCACGATCCTTTGGCAAATGGCCAAACCAATGCCGGTCCCGGACACATCTTCTCGAAGTTTCAAACGCTGAAATATTTGAAAGATTCGTTCACGATGCTCGGGCGCGATTCCCGGACCATTGTCCTCGACCGAGAAAACCCACATTCCATTTTTCTTGATCGCCCCGATATCAATTCTGGGTGAGCCCTCCTCTTTATACTTGATAGCGTTGCTCAGAAGATTCTGAAACAGCTGAATCAGCTGCTCGCTATCGACAGAGACGACGGGCAACTCTTCCCGATGAATTTTTGCCCCGGATTCCGAAATGATCACCCTCAAATTTTTGATTGCGGCATCTAAAGCCACATTGGTATCGACTTCTCCGATCGTGCGCCCGGTGCGTTCTACCCTGGACAGTTCCAGCACTCCCAGGATCAACCGCCGCATGCGCTCCGCACCGTCCACGACATGGTGAATATATTGGTCAGCTTCGTCCCCCAGTTTTCCCCCATACTTCCGCTGAAGTAGTTGAACGAAGCTCGTCACCATTCTCAGCGGTTCCTGCAAGTCATGTGATGCCACATAGGCGAACTGCTCCAGCTCCGCATTGGAACGCCGCAGCTCGTCGGTGCGCTCTTCGACCCGATACTCCAAACTGGCATTGAACTCCAGGATTTGCTTCTCTGCCTCGGCGCGTTCGCTGATGTCGCGGACGATGGCCTGAAGTAGAATCTGGCCCTTTAGTGTGATTGTATTCAGGCTCACTTCGGCGCGAAACAACGATCCGTCGAGCCTCGTGTGCATCCACTCGAAGAATTGAGGTTCACCCGCCAAAGCGGCTGTCACTTTCTCAATCGCCATTTCACGTGAGCTCAGGCCGGATGGTTGGAGTGGAGGCGAGAATTCATACGGAGGCTGGCCGATGATCTGATCGCGGTTTTTGCATCCAAACATTTCCAGGGTGCGGGGGTTGCAATCGATAAACTGATCCCCCTGCATCAGGAAAATGGCGTCACTGGCATTCTCAAATAGCGACCGGAATTTCTCCTCACTTTCACACATCGCTTCCTCAGCATGCTTTCGCTCAATAGCAATGCCAGTGATATGAGTCGCCCGCGAGATGAGATCGAGTTCTGAGGAGGAGGGACTGCGTTCTTCTCGATAATAGACAGCAAAGGTGCCAAGTATCTTTCCGTGGTGACCGTGAATGGGTGTTGACCAACAGGCGAGCAAATCATGTTCCATCGCCAGAGCGCAGAAGGGTGCCCACAGTGGGTCGGTGCTGATATCAGCGACGATGATTTGCTTATCCAAATGGGCCGCAGTGCCGCACGATCCGAATTCTGGGCCGATAGCCAGCCCGTCAATGGCGCGGCTATAGGCCGCTGGCAGGCTTGGTGCAGATCCATGCCGCAGGTGGATGCCATCGTCGTCGAGTAAAAGGATGGAGCATATCGCCCCCGGTGCCTGTTGTTCCAGACCGAGCATCAGTCCCTCTAGCACATCGCTCAACGGTGTGGCGCTGCCGATCAGTTCCATGGCGCCTTTTTCCCAGGCTAGCATTTTCTGCGCCTGCCTGCGTTCGGTAATATCCATCGCGAGGGAAGCGACACCTGCGACTTCTCCATGTTCGTCGACGAGCCGTGTATTGTACCATTCGCAGAGGATTGTCCTGCCTTCCTTGCGCACGTTCTCGTTCGTACATCGCTCCCCGCCTGATTTGCCCAATAACGACCCCCACACTCGATTCACGTGCTCTTGAAACTCCTCGGGAACAATGAAGGAGGCATGTTGTCCGATCGCTTCATCCTTGCTGAAACCAAATATGGTCTGGGCGGCCGGATTCCACCGTGTGACCCGAAATTCCAAGTCCCATTCGATTGCTGCCATGGGAGTTTGTTCGAAATGTAGTCTCAGTTTCTGAGTCGCAGCACTTAACTCTTCTTCTGCCCGCTTCCTGTCAGTGATCTCCTTTACCGTAGCTAGGTAATTGATGGTTTTGCCATTTTTGTCTTTTAGGCTGGAAGGAGACACAATGACGGGGAATCGCTCACCGTTCTTACGCATGAATTTGAGCTCAAAGGTAATTGAGCCTCCGTTCAACGTCTCACTGAATTTGTCCTCAATCAGATCGTAATCCTCCGGTGGCCAGTACGGGTGAGGTGGCCCGAAACCGACGAGTTCCTCGCGGGAAAATCCCGTCATCCTGCATAAAGCGGGGTTCACATCCTTGTGTACTCCGCTTAGGTCGACGATCGACAATCCATCCTGCATGGATCCAGTCAATCTATCGGAGAATTCTACCGATGCTTTCAGCGCTTCTTCGGCCTCCCTGCGTTTCGTAACGTTGCGCTGAATGCCGAAGAATCCTGTTATCGCGCCACGGTCATCATGGATTGGCGACAAGAGAAGTGAGTTCCAGAAGGGTGTGCCATCTTTCCGGTAATTTAGAACATCACCATTGAAGTTTCCGTCACCCTGCAGTGCGGTCCTGAGTTTAGCCGTCGTGGCGGTATCGGTATCGGGCCCCTGGAGAATGCTGCAACTTTTGCCCAGTATCTCCTCCTCTGCATACCCTGTGAGTTTGGTGAATCCCGCATTGGCGTAAGTGATTTTTCGATCGGCAGTGGCGAGTAGCAATCCCAGCGAGGCGTCATGCATCACCTGTTCGAGGAGTTTCTGGATACCCTTTGCTTTGACTCTCGCGGCATGCAGTGCGGTAATCGTCCAACCAAGCGCCGCGCTCGTCGCCATGAACAACCAAACTGCGGCCACTTCCTCAAGGTGATTGGGACGATGAAAGGGGCCACTCCCTATCGATGTTCCATAGATTGCAGCGAATGATAGCACAATGACGGCAACTGATGTGCCAATCGCCCTGAAGCGGCAAGCCGCCCAGGCAACCAATGGGAGCGGTAGGAATGCCACTGACCAGGCCTCATGAGTCGGGCCGCCATTTAAAACGAATGCAGCGAAAGCAATCAGGCTTATGGTGAGTATCCAGAGGATAAACTCGCCCCGTCGAATAGCGATCGTGCGCCATTGCTTCCGGGAGAAGGCGAGAAACAGGGGTGCCGCGGCGATTACCCCCATGAAGTCGCCGGCCCACCAGGCAAGCCACGCTGCGATCCATTCTTCGGACAATTCGCTCGCCATGGCCAGCATGATCACACCGTTGGTCGCTGACACGAGCATTCCGGCCGCCGCAGCCACCGCGAGCAACAGAATATCTCTCTGGCGATCAAGAACGGGGTGAAATGTCGCGCGTTGCAAGAGCCACGCTGCAAGCAAGGGAGCTACGGTGTTACCCAGAGCGATGCCCAGTGCCGCCGGTATCGCGATCCCCATGGACAAATTCACAGCGAAAGCCCCGAGCGCCACGCCCGGCCAACATTTGAAGCCCCAGCGAAGCAGCGCAGCGACGGCGATTCCGGCGGGTAACCAGATCAGAGTGATGTGCGGTCCGAAAGCCGGGAAAATTAACCCTAACCGACCCGTCAAAAAATACAGCAGCACCAGTGTCGCAATTTTGAGGGATCGATTGGTCATACCTGCTATGAAATTACTTTTTAAGGGGTTCGTATCGCCATGTCGGTCCGGCTGGATTTGAGGGGGTGCAGGGGGATAAAGGGTGAAATCTTGTCGTCAGAGAGAGATTTTGCCATGAAGACGGTCAAGAGTCGAGCCTTTGAGCTGTATATCTCAGGACCGAAATGTTGGAATTTCGGTCGCCAATCGAAGGTGAGCAGTTCCAACTGCCGGATTTCGGCGAGGCGACCTGTCCCAGCGAGCCATTCAGACAACGAAATTGCCGCGATCGTTATCGAAACGATCAATACAGGTGCAATTCTGAGCCAGCGAAAATTCACGATTGAATAGGTTCCAAGTATGAAAGGCCGTCCTCGTTGAATAATCTAGCAGATCGAATTGGTACATAGCAAGTCAATTGCGTTTGGGCGGTTCTGGCACGCGTCCCCGTTTTTGGCTGAGTAGTTCAAGGGGAGTCACTCCTGTGAAGAACGGCGCGGGTTGGCCTGATTTCCAAAAGTCTGATTCGAAGCCGGTTGGGCAATGGCTTTCTAAAAGCAAACATCATCCCTCCCCTTGCAGTATTCTACGATGTCCGAACTAGATCTGGTTTCTGTGAAAAGTGCTCACCTATGAGACCTTTAAAACCGAATAATTTCAAAGTTTTACTATATAATATCTCAATCAGAACCGACCGCAGGTGCAATCGAGAAAGCGCCTACTTTGTTGCCCGAACCCCAGCTTCCAGTGACAAGATTTTGCTTCTGAAAGACGACGCCTGAGAAAGCTGTTTTCTCAGCCTGAATCGATGAGAAGCCGGTCACCCAACCACTCGAGCGGCTTACGATGAGACGAATAGATTCGCCCGCTACACGGGTTTCAACAGCCATACGGCCGTTTGGCGTCCAATTAAGCGCCTTTCCAGTGATTGGATTTGCGAGGTCACCAGCCAGATTAAATTCCGCATTTCCAAGGGATGCTTCAAGCGCCAAAATGCTGATTCCTTTCTCAGATGCAAAACGAGATCCTAAAATCGAATTTTGCATCGTGAAGCCACGCCGAAAAATCGAGACGCGGGGGTGAGCCAGTCTCTGATAGCTTGCACTACCCTGGAAGTCAGCTTCGGCAGATTCGATCAGGTGAACTTGTCCCGTTAAAATTCCGTAGGTCCAGCGTTGCGAAAATGACCAACTTTCATCGGATGCAAGCCGCCCGCTCAGCGATCTGAGTTGGCGATCTGCCAGCCGCACCTTCGCCCGAACGAGTCCATAGTTGTCGATCGACATAACACCGGCTCCGTCCCCGGACGGAAAACCCGCACCAAGATCTTCAGTGTTAGGCAAAACAAAGGTGTATTTTCCTGCCTTCGCGGTCCGATTTGTCTTTCCGAAATTCTGATGTTGAAGCAAGACCGAATCATCTCCTTCTGAAGAAACCAAGTTGATCAAAATGGCATTCGCCCCATTAGGATTTTCGAGCAGTTCAATCCCAGTGATTTGATGCGTCGAGGCAAGTCGCCCCTTGAAATAAGTCGCCGTTCCGAATCCATCGCCCCCAATTGTTCCGCGAACATTTGCGTAATTCGCCCCTATTGTGATTCGCCCTGAGAAAGCGCCCGTTTTCGAAATCAGCAATGATGCGCTACCACCGCCGGCGCCCAAAACAGACCCACCGTAACGTCCTGTATCGCTTTCAGCCAAAAAGTCGGCATCAGAGAAGTCAGCCGCTTCGAAATCCGCAGGCAGTGTCAAACTCGTAATACCGCCTGCTTCGGCCTCGATGTCGGACTGACTTCCAACGACTCCGTTCGTTACTAAAGTGAAACTGAAAGGATTGTTCGAAGGATCGTTTGATGAGAAAACCAACGTCCCCGGAGTTGAGCCCTCAGCATTTGGATCGACTCGCACCCGGATCAAAATGGACTCGCCCGGCGCGATGTATCCTCGCCGCCAAACCTTTAAAGAGTATGCTTCGGGAGTAATCGAGGGGGTTTCGCTGAGGTAAAGGTTCGCGTTGCCCGAGTTGCTGATTTTCACGACTCGTTCGCCAATCCCGCCATCGACTCCAATGTCACCAAAGTCGACGAGTGCTCCATTAGCCAAGGCGTTTCCACCAGAGTCGGTCACCGTCATATCAGGACCACCGACAGGTTCGATCACGAAATCCTCAGTTGTCCCATCGCGAGATACAACCCCAGCGACAATGCCCTGCTTTTGCAAAACGACGCCCCGAAAACGAACGGTGGGCGCCTTTTTCGGGCGACCGCCTTCAGGGACCGGGACTGACAGACTTGGAATCGTGGTCGTGCCGGAAACCAGACCCGAACGCGAACTAAAAACCTGTTTCATCGCCAGCATTCCAGGCTCAGGTCCACCGATGTGAGTCTCAGTCGGACTCAACAAGCGATTGCCGCGAGCCCAGGTAAACGGCTGCTGAACTCGGGCATCGTCAGAGTATCGCCAATCAAACGTCGCATTGTTTCCGATCGCAGCGAGCTGACTGAGAGCCAATTCATCTGCCCATGGTGCATCGTATTTGCTACCGACGGCATGAATAGCCATCTCGAATCCAGACGGATAAGCCGCATCTTTTGCGCTCTCCTGTTTGTTCCAGTGCAGCGGTCCATCAAGATCGGATATGTTGTCTTCGCCTCGAAATTTCAGTTCACCAGCAATGAATCCACCACCGCCACGAGTGTAGAGCGGACGAAACAGCTGCCATGATCCCCCAGCGCCTAGATAGCTGCCGTCGGTCGCGACCGTTCCATCGCCTAGGTAAAACGTGGCTTTGACAGAACCGGAGGTCGAAACTGAAATCCGCGCGTACCCATTTCCTCCGGGCAAAATCGCAGTCGACGCTTCGGTATCAGCCGGTAAAACCATCGTGTATTTCCCTGGAATGCGTTCGCCATCAAAATCGCCGGGCATCGCACGCTGAACAGCACCGATCAAAAAGGCGACCCCATTTTCCACGGCGGAACCGCTGATGAAATAGTCGCCATCGGCAGAAATATTCAGCTGAAACGAATAGGTCACACCCCGAATCACAACCGATGAAAATGTCCCGGTTTCAGCATCAAACACGCCCCGCAATTTGTGCGCCCGACCATTGATAATGACCACAAAACTCGACGCTCCTTTCCGACCGATGCTGGCAGAAAATTCACCTGCGATTTTGCCATCCGGTCCCTGAACCAGACCAACATAGCGGCCTCGCGTTTCGTCAGAAAATCCTACCGCAGTCAAATCGACACCTTCAAATGGTGTGCCTGGAATCTTGGTGAATTCGTTGCCGCCCTGATTCGAATCGTCGGCGCCAATCGATCCGGAAACGGATCCTGCGACGACATCAGTCGAACCGCCGTTCGCCGACGAGGTGAGTTGAATCGTGTGATAGTCTCGCTTGGCTTCAGGTAATTTGGCTGATGTAAAAAACGCGCTGTAATCATCATTCGCTGCCAGCATTTGCCCACGACTGGACACACCGGAAAACCAATAAAAAGCGAGGTCGGTCCCTTGATTGATCTGCCAGTGAGCCATCGGAATATTTGGTGCGAGGTCCGAAAATCCATTGCCCGAATCAAAGCCCTCTGGACCGGAGCGCAGAACGGCGACGATTAAATCATCGCTCAATCCAATCGCTTTTCCGGGCGTCAATTCAGTGCCGACGACTGAAATGTGATCGAGCGACTGAAAACCATTTCCAGCCCGATCTGCGACAACAATTCCGATCGCGTTTGCCGGAATCGCTTCGTCACCACCGATCGCAAAATGAATCGATGGCCGCGCATTTGCTACCCCGCTTGCAGCGAGAAAAGCAGCGGTTGCGAGTAGAAAAAGGGAGTTGAATTTTTTCGTGAAAATCATGGTACTTGTTTCCAGAAAACGACGCCGTCAGCTTTTACCGGGGCCTTTTTAACGATCAAAGCTGCGCCGGCTGGAATGGTGATATCGTTTGCAGATTCATTGGAGTTCACATCGATCCATTTCCGACCATCGAACCGGAATTCCGATGCTGGTACTATATTCAAAGCGGTCGGTTCCTTTTCAAAAAGCAGCAACCGGTCGCTGCGGCCGAGCTTCAACCCGAGGCTACGAAGGGATCTGTCTGTTGCCGAAAGATGCCCGGTGAAATTTTCGTTAGCCTGTCCGCGAAGCGTTTTCAGAGCGACCAAGCGCGGAGAGTTTTGAGCGGTGCCGGTGACTGAAAAAGTCGTGTCAGCAGAACCTTTCGGATTTCGAACTGCGAAAACTGCACTTGGATCCAAAACCACATCGTTCGCTCCCGGAAACGTTCCACCCAAAATTTTCCAGCCGGTGGGAGTCAGAAAACAAACCGACGAAGGCGATGTTTCGACTCCGCCTCCACTTGTCGAATAGAGCAACAATTCAGAGCCTCGCGCTGCTGGTAGGTTTCCCGTGGAAAGATGAAACGTGGTCTGCGTTGCCGGAGGGAAAAGAGCTCCGAGCGACCATCCCGGGACGATTTCGAAGGCGTCACCTGCTCGGGCAGGAACCGACTCTTCGATGATCAGTTGCGAACTGGCGTTCCCATGAATCAAAACCGATCGGCCCGCAGCCCGGCCTGTTTTGAATTTGAGATATGCGGAATACGCGAACTGATCGGATTCCAAATCCGGCTCTCCGCTGATTGTGATCGTCGTTTCGCCCTCTACGGAATTGTGAGTGATTTCTGAAATCGTTCCTGCAAGCGCGACGTCAGGTTGGAGGGGAAGACTGAAATAAGTGTCCGCTCCGCCATTGCAAATCGAGGTTTCAGAGACGCCAACGATAGGCGATTTCACTTCACCGAACGCTGCTCCGGCAAACAACAATATCGCGAAAAACGAAGCAATAGGGTTGGTTCGATGAAGCAACAGGGTTGGTTCGTAAATGTGCTGGAAAACGGATTTCATTCGGCGGTCAAAACGATTTCTTCTTCGGTGAGTTCGTGATTTTCTTCGGAGTCGGACGGGGCTTCGGGAAGCTCGACGTCATCGGCGGTAAATAGCTTTTTATCAGGGCCGGCGCTGACGATTTGCATGTCTTGCGCGCTTTCAGCGTGGAAAAAATAAGGCGTTCCCCAGCGGTCTTCGAGTTCGCCGTTTTCGTTGATGGCAGGGTGATTAGAATTCAACACCGCGAATTTCTTCTCATTGTTCCCGACCAGCCCAGCGACGACTTCGAAGTTCTCAGAACCAAACGGATTTTTGCCATTCGCTTTGCGAAAAACGGTGAAAATTTGCTGAATGGTTTGGATGTCTTCGAGCGGCTCAGTTTCGGTGGAATTTAAATCTGCTGCGATTTCCTGCGCACTTTGAAAAACGGTAATTTCGTCGCTAGGCACAGAAAGATGCTCAGGAATTTTTCCTTCAATCGATTTGGATTCCCCTTCCCCATGAGCGGTTTTTTCTGGCTGAGACGCCGACTCTGGAGCGACGGGTACCAACTGGGAAAGCACGCCGATCACCGCGCACACGATGATCAATCCAGCAATAATTTTGATCGTTTTCTCGTTCACGCTTTATATGAAATCAAGGTTTGCAGACGCACTGTTGGGATCGTTGAAGCGGCCTAGATTTGGGAAAATGGTATCCATCGAGTTTGAATCGACACCGAACCACTCGGCGATTTTAGAGCTGTATTGATCGACTGAGGTCGAGGGAATCCAGCGCCCGCGGGTGCCGCCAGCGTCGTCAGGACCGCCGGGAGTTGTGTTCGGGTATTTTCCGTAAAGTTTCTTACCATTGACCGGGCCGCCCATGACAAACTGGTGACCGCCCCATCCGTGGTCGGACCCTGATGAATTCGCGTCGCTCCCGTTCGGGGTGAAGGTCCGGGTAAAATCGGAGCTTTCGAAAGTGACCACATTGTCGGCAACGCCGAGGGCATCAAGAGTCGTTTGAAAAGCTAGCAACGATGAGCTGAGCTCGGTCATTAGATTTGCATGGCTCGGCAACTGAGCTGCGTGGGTGTCATAGCCACCTGCTGATGCGAAGAAAATCTGACGATTATTTCCTGTGTTACTCCGGCCAGCAATTAGTTTTGCGATCATTTTCAGCTGATCGCCGAGTGATGTCTGCGCTTGCTCGAAATTGGTGTCGAAATCCACTCCGCCACCTTCAGCTTCTGAAATAGCTCCGCCAATGACGCCTTCGAACTCGCGAGCGCGCCGAACGAGGCTGGTGTAGGCCTCTTCCTGAAGATTGGCATGAGAGAAATTCATGATCTCCTCGAACCGGCGAAGCCGTTGCCCGGTTATACTATTTTTGTAGCTGCCATCTTCGTTCAAGGCATCGCGGTAGCGATCAGTCGATGAACCGTATCCCCAAAGCGAGGTGGCGCCTTCGTTACGATTCACGACGTATTGAGTGACGTTTTGACCGACCTGAAATGAATTGATCCCGTTGAGAGAAATATTCATCGAAACATTGCTGTTCTCGTTGTAGCCGGCATCGACGAGATCAGCGAGACGCCCGCCCCAACCGCTGGAGAACGGTTTGTCAGGCACTGAACTCTGCCACTGGGTTTGCTGATCGGAATGAGAAAAAACCTGCGGCGGAAGTGGAACGCTCCCACTAAGATATTCGGTGCGGTCCGCAATCGGATAGGCAAGCGTGCCGACATTCTGGACCATGGCGAGTTTTCCAGAATTAAAAAGGGAAGCCATTCCGCTGCAATTGGGATGCAACGACCATTCCTGGCCGCTGGCGGCGTTTGTAGGAGAAATCTGGAGCACTTCTGATTTTGGAAGGGCGAGAATTCCCCGCGCATTTTCGTAGCGATTTCGATGCTGGCCGGAATAGGGAACCAGCAAGTTGTTGGAGTCGTTTCCACCAAACAGAAAGATGCAGACTAGGGCCTTGTAATCACCGGTATTTTCCTGCGCGGCGAGTGAGGCATTGAACAGTCGCATTTGCGACAGGGCGCCGACAAGCCCAAAATAGCCAAGCTTGGCACAGGCGGCCTGGCGGAGGAATTCGCGGCGGCTTTTCAGATCTTTGTCTCGGGTTTTCATTCTGAAAAATTATTTCTGCGTGATGTATTCGGGGCTCGTAGCCAGCAGATAAAGGATGTCACGAATCGTCCATATTTGGCTACTAGCGCTGGTTGGGGTATAAACGTAAGTCGCCTGAGCGAGGATAGCGTTTCGCGGATTATCTCCGGTGGTGTCACCGCCGTATTTGGCTTTCAATCGGCCGCCGGTGAGGCGCAGGTCGAGTTGATCGAGGATTTTCTCAGTAGCAATTTCCTCCGTGTCACCATTGGCAATGTAGTCATTCAACATCGTGACGTAGGCGTTGATCGTATGAACATTTGTGATGTTATCCAGCAATCCCGTGGGATCATTCAAGGCCTCATCGGTTCGCTGATTAGGCAGTTCATTCGCATTAAGCCCGCCTGTCGATACGATCTGAGTTCGGGCGTAATTCACCCAGCGGATGACCTGATACTCGGTCGTTACTGTGAATTCCGGAGCGACCAGACCGGCTTCTTGAAGCGGCCCACCCACTTGTTGATCAGGCAGGAACCAGTTGAAAACGGTTGGAGCGCGCAGATGTGACTGATTAAACCAGGAATCCAAATGCGTTGTCCAGCGGAACATGACGGCATCAGCCGGGAAATTGTCTCGCTGTCCCACAGGATAGCCGTGTTCGTTCAGCATATCGAGCGAAAGCTGCGATTTTGAATCGAGCGCCCGCATTAGCTGAAGGTAGCGAAGCATCGGTTCTTTCTGCTTTCCGTAGCCGACGTTCTCGACATTCGTGAGGCTTCGTGCTTCGTAGTCGAGCAGGATTGCTTTCACGACCTTTTTCATCTGCCCGTCCGTTCCGCCGTTGTTGTCAGACATGACTTTTCCGACACGGTAGATATATCCAGCACTTGGATTTGAAGTGACCAATCGCTGGATCAATAATCGCGCGATAAACGGGCCAGAATTTGGGTGACTGTCAAGAATCGCCGTCGCATCGTTGAGGTCTTGATACCCGTTTTGACCGGCTGCCAGCGTCTGACCAAAAAGAGTCTTTTCCTGGTTGTCGTGATAAGACCCAAAGATCTTCATGGGATTTTCCCACGATGCTTGAAAATACAGCGGACCGTTGTTTTGGAAAAAGTTCGTGTTGTTTTGTTCCGGATAGCCGCTCGCCTGGCTGCCGTCGCGCTTTGAAAAACTCCAGCCTGTGAAAACGCGAGCCAACTCCGTGATGCCATCGTTATCGTAGGTTTGTGAAGGCAAACCGTTTTCATCCAAAATCAGCGATCCATCTGGATGCTTGTGCAATAG
>Ga0307488_10001763_pt1 | contig 18153 bp, 21 predicted proteins | sample SB02metaG_FD_202248 | JGI IMG/M metagenome (GOLD analysis project Ga0307488, IMG submission 202248) | Sea-ice brine microbial communities from Beaufort Sea near Barrow, Alaska, United States - SB 0.2 | ecosystem: Environmental > Aquatic > Marine > Coastal | place: USA: Alaska | collected... | reverse complement strand
TTACGATGAGAGAAAATAATTTATAAACTCGGTATAAATTCCCAATTTATAAACTCGGTATAAATTCCCAATTTATAAACTCGGTATAAATTCCCAATTTATAAACTCGGTATAAATTCCCAATTTAAATCCTTACACATCTTCTCCCATATTACATCTTGTTGATGTAATTTCTCACGACTCTTCAGTAAGGTAAAGAAACATAGTAAATGATCATACTCTAATAACTCACAAAACTTATGCAAAACATAACTATATGATAGAAAATTTTTACGAGAGGGTGGGCAATTTTTCATGAAAGGTATCTGAATTTCCTTAAACAGCGATCTTAATATTTCCTCCATTTTACGATCTAATGTCGGGGCACTCTTACCCGTGATAATTGATAAGATATGAGGTATATTTTCATAATGTTTATTGTATTTTAATTTTTTTAAGATATCACGAATATCATTATATTTTAATTTTTCAATCGGTAAATGTTGATTTTTATTTAATTCTTGATAAATTTTTTCATAAATTTCATTCGGTAAATCAGTTCTTTCTTTCGCCTGAAATTGAGCCAACCATTCATTAAAATGATTGATTCTTTTATATGTATAATATGTTATCTCTGATTGAGGGTCCGAATAAGAAACCTTATCTGTAATCACCATAATACTTATACTTTTACCACATGCCTTACAATATAATTCCGACGTTAAATCTGATAAGTATAATTTATTATTACAATTATCACAGATATCATCTCTAACTCCGATATCGGTTTCATTCAATATAGTATCATTTATATTACTCATGTAATTTAACAGTATTTTCTTCCGCGAAATCGCTTTATTTACTTCTTCTTCGTCCTTGGTTCCGAAATAAGATAAAATACCACCTTTATCACTATTATTTAATTTACGATCATCACTATAATACTTATCCAATAATACACCATTATCTAAATAATATTCGTTTAATTCCACCCTATTCATGTCATATACCTTTTCCCTATGAATATCATCTATCATTTTTCGTTTATCGGTATGACATTTTTTTAAGGGTTTGTCTTTTAAAAGCGACATTTATAAATTATATAATTATTATTTTAAATAACTATTTAAAACAAATATAAATATCTTTAATAAATGAATGGCCCTGATGAGATGGATTCAAGTGAATCCGATGATATCAATGAAGGAGAATTATCGGAATTTAAATCGCAACTGAAGCAATGGTTAGCGATTGACGAAGAAATCTCTAAACATGAATTCAAAATTAAAGATCTCAAAAAACTAAAGAATAAGATCCTGCAACCCCAAATTACTAATTTTATGGTGAATCATAATGTCAAAGATATTAATACTCAATCGGGTAAAATAAGATGCAATGAAAGGGTTCAAAAGAAAGCACTGAATAAAGCAAATATTAGAAGTAATTTATCACAAGTGATCTCCGATGATACCCAAATAGAACAAGCCATGAGTCTTATTATGAATAACCGAGAAACTAAAATAATACACGTACTAACAAAACCAAAAAGCAAAATGAAAACTATGGAAACAACACTTTAACTTTATAAATATTTTCATATATATTCTTGTGATACTCTAAAATATCCTTATCGTATAACATTAGATTATCCCGATATTTAGAATGTTTCACATAAGTATCTATTAAATATAACAAGTGATTGTCTATAACTTTATTATTTTTATGCGTTACCATATTCTTACTCACATACCGATTATATATTATTTTATTATTTTTTGTATTTTTTGTATTTTTATAATCTATATTCTGATTTATCATGTAAATAGGTATATTTAATAATTGATAATCCTTGATAAATATATCACTATTGTTAAATAAATCAATAAATTCGTAAATTTTTAAATCACCTTTTATATTTTCTATCATATTTAATAAGATTATTTTTTCATCCCCCATACACTCTCTGAAAATATCATTTAGATTATATTTATTTATAAATAGTTTATTCGTTAACTCCTCTATCCCATCAAAATTATCGCGAACCGAACTATCTTTTTCATCGCAATCGCTCAATAATCTATTAAAATTATAATTGGACTGATATATTTTCATATCTAACTCATCTAAACTGAGTTTTATCTTTTTATCATTTATAATTCTTAAACAGAGTTTATAGTATTCATTATAACTGTAATGACATTTTATACTTGTTAATTTACATCTTATAATGAATTTATTTCGGATGAATGATGTATCACACGTTATTATGATTTGGTTGTTGTAGAAGCGACCCTTCTTCAAGAAATCTATGATATGATTAAAACTTTTTTTATCGTATTTCTGAAAGATATGAATATCATCTATTAATAGACCCCTACATTCATTCTTCTCCTGAAACATCAATGTTATATTTCGCTTTTTGACTCTGTCACTTATGTATTTATTCATATCATTGATACCTTTCAAGAGACTACTATCTATTCGTAACAAAACCGTATCCTTTAATAATGCTAAGGCTAAATGAGTCTTTCCCGACCCAGGATTTCCGTGAATCAATAGCGGTTTATTCTTTTCTAGAAGAATATTCATAATAAAAGTATTAGATAAGTATGTTTTAAATTAATTAATCAATCTAAAAAGTGGAGACTCTTAAAGTAATATTTAAACACATATTTACTAAATAGGTTTATATGAAAATTTTATCATTCGATGTTGGTATTAAGAATCTTGCTTATTGTTTATTAGATACAGAGAATAAATCTATTCTTGATTGGGGTATTATTAATATTTCGGTTGATACAACGTGTGATCACGTTTCAAAAGATAAGTGTTGTGATAAAACAGCTACTAAAATTATTAAAGATGGAGAATTTAAATTATGTACTGGTCATACGAAGTTGAAGTGTTATAAGGATAAGAAGATGAAAAATCCACCCAAATTAGAGAATCGTATGTTATCTCTTGGTAATCAAATCGTCAACAAGTTAGATGAGAAAATAAACTTCCTGAATATGGATGTGGTTTGTATTGAGAATCAACCCGCTCTAAAGAATCCCACGATGAAAAGTGTTCAGATGATTATTTATTCTTATTTCTTGATGAACGGTAAGGCGAAAAATATACAAATGATTAATGCTCGTAATAAACTCAAGGTTTATACAGGACCTAAAATTGAATGTGATATTAAAGAATCTTATAAACGGAATAAGGTTTTAGCGATTAAGTATTGTGATTACATGATTAGAGAAAATACTCATATTGATAAAGTTTATCATAAACTATATGATGAATCTAAAAAAAAAGATGATTTATCGGATGCTTATTTACAAGGTATTTATTATCTAAATACTATTAAATAATTAAATAAATTCCTAAGGCCGTGAATGATATACCTACGAATGTTTTCATTTCCAGTTTAGCACCGCTGATAAAATAGGACGCGACCAAGAATGAAAGAATTGCGTTCAAATTTACGATTGACGCCGATTTCCCCGGATTATCGCAGTTTGTCATCGCTAAGACCTGACACGGAGAAATAATCATGGCGCTGATCCCAGCAACGAGCGCATATTTCCATAAGTCTTCCGTATCTATTATTTTAATCTTTTCACCGTTCACCTGTGTTTTATAAATAGCGAGTGAGATAATAAAAAATCCACATAGGACATAGTAATACAATAAGTGCTCTATATGTGAATATTTTTTAGAGAATTTCTTGGTGAATAGGTCCCTACCCGCGATAAGGATAGCGGCGACCCCGGCATAAATTATCCATTTCTCCATGTATACTTAGAGAATTATTTTATTTGAGATTATATATAAGGAATGGTTCAAAAAACTAAAAAAAAGACTAGATGCAAGGAGTGTAAGGAGTGTCGGTGTAAGCCTTGTAAGTGTTTGAAGGGTTTGTGGAAAACCAAGACAACCAAGAAAACCAAGAAAACCAAGACAACTAAGCGAAATCGTAAAAAAAATAGGACGCGTATGGGGTCAAGACGGCTGTCTCACCGAAGGAGGTCAAGACGGAGGTCCATAACAAAAAGAATGAAAGGGGGTGTGGACCCTGAACCTTCAGTCAGTGGATATTGTTTGAAAGCAAAGGAAACATTTAACCATTCTTGGTTACCTGATTCTATAAGTTGGCCTAAAAGATTCATTGCAATAGAAGGTAATTCTTTGAATGTTTATGATAATCACAATTCCACGGTTGCAAGGGGGTCTTCTATAGGAGACTTAACTGATGCTGATACCGATCACCGTGTTATAACTCGCGGGGGGACACGCTATCATTTATTAGGTATTACAAAATATGATAAAATTGTTAGATTATTATTTACCTACGCAGACGAAGAAGACCGGCCTGCTGAACACTCCCCACATATTAACCATAATAAAATAATCCTCGGAAAGCGAAAAATGGAACAATTTAAGGGGGCGATTGATAATATAGCTCAAGGGAGAGAATGGAATGTCAGCGAAGAAGTCGAGGGAGCGAAGGTTGAGCAGGAACGCGTGGAAGCCGAGGCCTCCGCCCTGGCAATCGACCAAGGTTACGAATCATTAGATGAAAAGGAAAAATGGGAAGATGTTCATTCTCATAAAAACATATTAAATGAGGTGTCGTCTCTGGAGATGCGACAGCTGCATTGGGAATTCACAACATTCGATCAATTCTCTGAAGATTTTATGGAAAAGAGGTATGATGTATATAATAAACCAGAATTAGATTATAAATCATTATTAGAATTATTTGAACCGTGCTCTAAAATGCAGAGGGGTGGTGAAAGCGTGTTATTGTTTACCAAGTTTAAACAATCTTCAAAATTAGAAACTCTAAAACAATATTTAAATTTACATGAGAATGATGTAGTTCTACTATATAACGATGATGGGCGAACTCAACGGCCGTTCCCTAAAAGTGAAATATCAAAACTTAATGCTGTTTCTTCATTGATGTTTCCCGGATACGTAAGGCATCTCGGATGTATTTCGGCACCTCAGCCTTTTATACTGGACAATGTACATGGTTTACCCATGATCTATGAAATATTAGCAGCAGAAGGTCAGGAGTCGAGTGAGACGGAGGCATGGGAAAATATTTTAGATAAGTCTACCCTACAATGGTTTCAAACTATTGTATTTAGGTCTTATGTATATAATTGTGGTATTGTAAGACAGGAAGATCAAGCAAGGAATTGGACTATTTATGAACCTAATGTAGGTGATTTATATGTATTTATTCTCAAATCTAATGATAAATGTTTATCTTATATGTGCAGAGTTCAATTCGGTGATAAATTCGTTAAAGCAATTGATATTGATTATCACAATCCGGGACTTAAAGAATTCTCACAAGTGGTGAAGCAGGCGTGGACTGGTAAATTATTAGAAAGATTAGGTGCCAAGGATTCCCATGATACCCTACTACCTATTTCTAAACAAGTATATCAGAAAGGTACTACATTTGAATTATATTGTAAGGGTTTAGAGGAAGTATTTAGCATGGCTAAGGCAGAGAGTTTATCCAAAGGGAATCAAGTGGATGGTAGTGAATCATTATCACAAGGTGTAGCAATCCATACATATGTATTAGATGCAGATCTATTATTTAATGGTAAAACTAATGCTCCATTCACAACATTTTATTCACCTGATTATACAGAAGAGGAATTACAACTACTCATTGAATATAAACCATTTATTCAGATATTAATGATATTAAACAGATACACAGTAGTCATAGATTGGAATGATCCTGGGTTGCAGGTATTAATTAACTTATTACCAGGTGAAATTAAAGATCAAATTAGTGACATGTTAACAAGCAATATATTTGATTATAATTCTATTGAGTTACCAGAATTTATTAAAAATTATATTAATGAGTGTTATGGAACATCTCAGTTTAAATCGTAATAATGATTACTACGCGACTACATTAGATTTTGTTTTAATAAGCCGATGATATAAACAATTACTATTCCACGATTTAAAATATATATTGAGATTATATAAGGAATGGTTCAAAAAACTAAAACTAAAAAAAAGACTAGATGCAAGGAGTGTAAGGAGTGTAAAGAGTGTCGGTGTAAGCCTTGTAAGTGTAAGGAAGATATACATTGCTATAAGATTACGTGTCCCTCGTGTAATAATAAACGTAAGAAGAGCAAACGGAGAACTACTCAGAGAGGAGGTTTTTGTCCCCCGTGTCTCATTGCCCCTTTAATAACCGCGACCGGTTTAGGCGGTGCGGCATTCGCGGTATCCAAAAGTAGCAGTGTCAGGACTAAAAATGGTAAAACATTTCATACTCGTAGAGAAACCTATAAGATGAAACAAGGTGATAAAACCATTAAGAAAGTTTTCAAACAGGATAATAATAAGATTTATTTGAATAATAAAGAATTAATGCCGAGGCCTAAGAGTGCTAGTGATGCGACAAAAAAATTAAATAAGAAGATGAAAACCTGTATCAAATCTGGATTTAAGAAATGTTAAGATAAAAAAAAACATATATTTTTTGTCTTTGATCTGTTCTGTATTCTGTTTCATTCTGTGTTTCATTCTGTATTTATTATATTTATTATATTTATTATTTGGAGAATTCTGTGTCTAGGGTGTCTGCTTGGTCTTCGGTCCGAGAAACAATTGATTTCGCAATGAACCCTTCATTTAAAGTGGACTTATCCATCTCTATCGGACCACTCCACTTCACCTGACAGATATATTCGCATCGCATATCAGTCCAAGCTTTTCTTTTTTCCGGATCCGCATCCCGCCAGTGCGGGTGCTCCAACTCATCGAAAGATGCCGCGCGCGCTATCTGAAATACATCTTCTCGGCTATAGAAACTAGGATTTTCTTGACTACTCTGTTTGAACTTAGTTTGGACAACTCCTCGGTAAACATGCTTGGTTTTCAGTGACTCGGGAAGCCATAAGATGTCCCCGACTGCGACAGCCTGATGTTGAAGCATCCGGTTTTTATATCCTCTGTCTTGACTATCCCATGCGTCGATAGAGTAGCATCCGTGTTCTACAAATTTTTTAGAGAATCCCTGGTGTCCAGCAGATTGTAGTGTTTTGTTATTCGAAACACGGAAATGTTTCGGTTTCGTTCCCTCTGGTGTTCGCGGAACACCGAGTTCATGAAGGATGTCTTGTGCTGAACTCTGTGTTCGCGGAACGCCGAGTTCATGAAGGATCTCTTGTGCGGGCTGTGTGGACTGGTTCTGTTCGGGGCGGGATCCTGGCATTTTGCTTTTTTGCTTTGCTTTTTTGCTTTGCTTTTTTGCTTTGCTTTTTTGCTTTGCTTTGGCCGGTATGACTCTATCAGTATGGTGTTGTAGGAATTAGAAAAAAATCTTTAATCAAATTTATGAACACGTGGAAAAATTTTTCCTTGTAAGATAAAGAAATGTCATAAATATTGATCATTTGTTTCTTCTAGCATGGATAATCAATAAGTAAATTAAATGATTATATGATTATATGATTTGTTTCTTTGAATATCTGTGTTTCTAATATTGTTTCATTTGGGACGATGATATCCCCGACTAAATTACCTTTCTTGATGTGAATAAATGATGAAACTGGGATATTCAGAATAGTGGATCCTTGGCCATAGATAGTTCCGATTTGGAAGATAGAAGTATCGTAGATGTGAAAAATGAATACGATCTGATCGTCATTATTGGAGAAAAATACCGGATTTTTCATCATCAATGATCTTTATGATGTTGAGGCGCGCGCGCCAGTTGTTTATGATGATAGAGAATTAATAAACGGATATCAAATTTATTGTGAATCCTTTATTTGCGATGCTTTATTTGTGATGCGTTTAAATCATTTAAAGAAATTAAAGGATTAACTAACTATCCTTTAAATATGATAAACAATACTTTATTATTGGCGTCCTTACGTAAATTTTATGAGAAACCATACAATCGCGATAAACTCGTTCATTTATTAAATGAACATGAGAGTATATCGTTGCGTTCTATAGATTGGTTTATCACGAATTATTCTAAGAAAAACAATAGTTATTATATTGTTTATACAGACAAGGAAGGGAATCCTTCATTCAGTGATTTAGATACCAAGTATAGAAATAATATGAATGTATTTCATTCCTATAAATCACAATTAAAGGCGTATTCTAAAAAGAAGTTTGATCCTTTTTGTAGGAGAGATCGTATTTTATTTCAGATGGACGCTGAGCATTCGGTAGAGACTACTATCGGTCAACTTAATTTCTTCAAGTGGGCTATCTCTAATAAGATTGTAGATTATATTGAGTTACACAAGGATGAGATTGAGCACGATATGAATAGTTCACTCAAACAAATGAAAATCAATTCCGATAAAAAAGATGGATCGCGAAAGAAGAGACAAGAATTATCGTTGTCCGCTACCCGAGGATTAAAGATGAATTGTTTACCGATTGAGATTACCTTTGATTAATATACTCTTTTTAATGAAGCGATTATACCATTAAATTTGTCAGGGACCCCATCGATATGCCCTCTACGAATCTTTAAGATTTTGTATACTTTTCCCGTCCCCTCAAAGTTTCGGTGCTTCAGATGGTAAGTTTCCAATCTTGTACCGGTCCTCATTTGATTACGACGATCATCATACCCGTTTTGAAATGAACCGAATGACCATTCTGTTTTTTCGCCTACTGATATATCATTTATACCATATCGACCACGCTTTTCGTTGTAATTATTTATCTCCTTCAAATAATTTTTATCCCATTTATCGCTTAAATAAATTCTCTCGGAATATCTCTCGGAATATCTCTCGGAATATCTCTTCATTCAAGTTGTTTAGTTTTATAACTTAAATTCGAGCGATATCAAATTTATGGAATATTTCCATCAATGATATCATTTAAAAATATCATACTTAGTCATTATAAATAAAGATGATTCGGGCATATGTTAAGACTCAAAATAACAATATTGTTATTCTGGATGGCACTCGCGAATCATTCCGGTGTAGGCAGAGGAACAAAGATAGGCAGAGGAACAAAGATAAAAAAGATACCTTTCGTTTTATAAGTTACCGAGAGGCGCAGCAATCAAATAGCCGAGTACATGGTCCCTATCCATTTTATAGTATTTCAAAATTATAAATGATTTAAAATTAACTTATAATTACTCATTATAAATAAAGATGCAGATTTTCGTAAAGACTTTAACCGGAAAAACCATTACCTTGGAGGTTGAGAGTTCGGATTCAATTGAGAATATCAAGGCAAAAATACAGGACAAGGAAGGTATCCCTCCCGATCAGCAGAGATTAATCTTTGCTGGGAAGCAGTTAGAGGATGGTAGAACTCTCGCCGATTATAATATTCAGAAAGAATCTACTATTCACCTCGTGTTACGTTTAAGATAATAAACGTAAATGATAAAAAATTAATTTATTTCTAATATATAAATAAATGGTACCCCGAAAATCATTCTCTCGTTCTAAAAAAAAAAGGCGTTATAAAAGGAGAAGTTATAAAAGGAGAAGTTATAAAAAGTTAAATACTAAAAAGAAAACTAAAAAGAGAATAACTCAGTCAGGTGGTAGTGATGAAATTCCTCCACCAGAGGGAATAGTTTATAAGAAAAGACCAACACTGAAAACATGGCCGAAAAGATATATTAAAATAGAAGGTAAATCTTTGAATGTTTATGAATTAGACCGTAATTTAGAAATAACTGGCCCCCCCAGAGGTTCTTCTATATTTGATTTGACTGGGGTATCTGTTAATGTGGATGAAGAATCTTTTCTAAGTGGTTTAAGTATTGTAAAATATCCTAAATTGATTATTTCAGGTGGAAATATACAGGGGAGTGTAGAAATAGCATTTTTACCCGGAACTCAATTTATTACAGGTGATAACCTTAAAAACAGTTTTAAAGAAGCGATTGAAAATATTTCTGCTGGTAGAAAATGGAATATAAGTTTAGAGGATCAGCAAAAAGCGGTAACTAAAATTCAGGCAAAGAGAAGGGGTATTAATACAAGAAAATCACATCAATTAGAAACAAAAAGAGAAGCAAGGTTAACTGAAACTGAGACTATGAAAAAAGATAATCAACGTGATTATTTACAATCACAGAAAAACTTTTCTGCAATGGCGGAAGGTCTTACTCCTACCCCAGATTTTCTTACAGATTTACAACCATGTTCTTTTGATTATTCAGTACAACAGTGTGGAGGAACATGCTGGTTTACTTCAGTTACAACATTCTTAGTAAAAAATAAGAATATAAGATTATTATTGGGAAATAATGAGGAAAGAAATTCTATGCATGAATTATCAACATGGTTGGCGAAATTACATGGTCTTCATCATGGAAATATATTAACATTATTAGGAAGTGAAACAAAATGTACATTACAAACACAGGGTATGTGTTTCGGCTTACCCGATTCAGTAAAAGAACTTTTTTTTTTAAATGGAAAAATACATAATGCAAGAGAAGCGCGATTTTACAAATATAAAACATTAAATGATTATTGGAAACAGAATGGTATTCAAAGAATTGATACAAGTGGAGTAGATAGTGATGATGGTTTTTTTTCTGGTGGAGCACATTCAGAATATACAATCGCATCAATGCTTAATGGTTTATTATTTCATAAGTTTGAAGATGGCACATATTGTGTTAATATAGATCTACTATCTTTGTCATCTAATGGTAGTTATGGTAAACCTTTATCTGATAAAATTAAAGAAAGCATGTCTGATAGAGCATTAAGTATGCTCATTTTAACAAATACTGCAAATGATGGATGTGCTTTAAAAATGTTTGATTATTTTAAGGGAATATTTGAAACATCAAGATTATTAGATAGTGGAATTATAATTGCGGGTGGGGGGGTTAGTGTATTAAGATTTGAAGAAAAAGATATATTAATAGAAGAATCACATTACAGAGCAAATGATAAAACTGTTAATGGGACAAATAAAATTCCTTTATGGGGGTCAGGACATGCTATAAGTTTTAAAGTATGTAATGGTGAAGAAGGTGTGAAAATACATATATCAGATACTGGCATAGGTATAGACTACTTTGTTTGGTGGAAAGAAATTGACAGGGAACTAGTCATGCAAACCAGTGGTATTAGTGCGAAATACCTTACTGTTCATCATAAATATTATCTTGGAATGAGTGATAGTTGTTATAATGATTATCCCGAAGTCGCCGAAAAATTGTCTTTCCCTGATAGATGGAATTATAATTTATATGAAAATTCAAGAGAATTGGAATGGTTACCCATTTCTCTATCCAAAAGATTTCCACAAACTGTGGAAACCAAAACAAGGCGTTTACCATATATCGGAGGTTTAGGCAATCTCAATCCTCCATTACTTGAAGCACTCAAATCATTAAAAGAGCCACTAAAAAAATATGGAATGAATGAAGAAGAATCTACATCATTATTAAATACATATGAAAGTGAAATATTGGAATCAATGGGGATCACAGAATCAAAAGAAAATTTAGACTTTTCAATAGTTGAAGAAATAATAGAAAAATTAAAAGATAGAGTTAAAGGGAAAATTCTAGAAACAATAACTAATTCTGAAAATAATATGTCAGAAATAATGCTTACACATTGTTTAGGGATGCGAGATACTCAACATGTAATATTAATGAATCATAGTAAATTAGGTGAGCAACAATATTTTACAGATGATGAAATGCCATCTTTAATGCAACCATTCTTACCTAGTTATATGGATGTTAAATCTAAGAATGAAGCTGAAAGAGAATCTATGAGAAAAGAAGCAAATTCTATTAAAGGATTAATAAATATAGAATTTGATGAAAACAGGGAGAGAAGGGAATGGGACACTAGGGGTAATGACGAACTGAAAGCAAAATCCGAAAAAGATAAAGAATCTTGGGAAATATTACGTACACAGCCTTGGGAATATGGTGAAAAAGGTGATTCATCTTCAGAACAATTAGTTAGTGGTATTTAAAATAATATAAGTGATTAATTATTATTCATAAAAAAATTAATTTATTTTTTACAAAGTTAAATAATGATAATTTAATGATAATTTAATGATGGATACATGCTTATCTATGCTTCTTCCTCATCATCGTCATCACTCTCTACAAAGGTTGCTTGGGAGATGCGCTCGGCATCCTTCTCATCTTCCTCGTCATCGTCGAAGGCGTATCCATCTGAAAAACTCTTAACGACGTTGACCTTCAGTTGCTGGGCTGACCATGTACAACCAAACTTACCCGGAGAGTGCCAGATGAAGTCACACTTGAATAGACCCTTGATAGTAGAATTCTTCTTCAGTACGTTTTCAATAGCCGTATGATTTTCACCCTCAGCATCGTTGAAATTGATTTCACAGCGATTATCGTCAAAGCACTTACAGATGATCTTGTCATCCTTCTTCTTTACCTTGAAAGCGAACGCCGGAGGATAGCGACCACTCGGTTCACCGGATTCCGGGTCAATATGTTCCTTTACACACTTGGTATACATACTGTCAATTACTTCATCGGACATATTCTTCTTCTTGAACCATTCTTGCGAATTCTCCTTTCCGAGCTGCTTGAGGCGATCGTCAAACAGACTCATCTTTTCATAGAATTCCTTACACTGTTCGTTAGACATGTTGAGCGAAGTCTTGACGCTGTACTTTGCCGTGGGACCATCTTCATACACCTGAGCGTCAAATGTCAGGGGCATTTCTGGGGACTGAATAATGAGTGGACCACCATTATATTCCAGAAAGAAGATCTTGGCACCCGAACCCATAACCTTGGCCGTGGTGAAGTTGACCTTGGAAGGGTCAAAATCCTTAGCGAGGAGAGGCTTGAAGGGATACGGGACAGACGAGGACTTCTTGGAAGCGGTTTGGGAAGACATGATGTTTTGTGGTGAGAGTTGTTGAGAGTTACTGTACTGTACTGAGTTACTGTTTTGTTCTGTTTTGTTCTGTGTTTATTTATTCTTATTGACTTGCTTTGTTTGTTTAACTGTTTAGATTACAATATTACTACAAATCAAATTTTTAAGTGTTTTTTGAGGGTTGAGGACAATTAATTCATTCATATTTAAAAAAAAATTCATTATGAATATTAAGAATGAGTAACCTTTGTAAATTTACGGTGGACGAAGCCAACTGTAGTCTTAAATGTAAATATGATAATTACTGCTATAAGCATCGCAGAGAATTCTTAATTGTAAACGATAAAATATGTAGGGATCGGTTTACGGGATTAAGTAAAGATTATCTTAAAAAAGATTTATTGATTTATCGTAAAGATGAAATGAGAATAAAACCATCAGTTATAGATAAACAATCCCTATTTGACGGAGTTATGAAGCATGTTTCTGCGATTAACCGATATTATGAAATAAATGACGATAAAAGAATTATAGTAATTCAGGCATTTTTAAGAGGGAGAGAGGAACGTAAAAAACTTTCAGAAGCCAAATGTAATAATACTGAGGATTTTTACACATACGACGAATTAAAAGACATTCCTAAAAAGTATTTTTATAGTTATTTAGATAGTAAGAAATTCAGATGGGGATTTGATATAAGATCACTGGATAAATTATTAACTATGAATTACCCGAATCCATATACAACCGAACCTATTCCTCACGATATTATTGCGGATGTGAGGAACAAAATAATATTATTAAAGAGTGAACCGGGATATGAAGATATTTCGGAAACAATTGTTAGAGAGAGAAAGGATGCTATTAAGCAAAAAATAGTTGATTTATTTTCTGCGATTGAACAATCGGGATATACTTGTCATATTGAATGGTTCTCAAGTTTAAGTCTTCGTAGATTAAAAGAGTTATATAAGCAACTCGAAGATGTATGGAATTATCGCAGTCAATTGAGTAACCAAATGAAACGTAATATTTGTCCACCGTTCGGCGATATATTTAGGACACCCATGATTGAAGTGATGAACTATTCATCAAAAGAAGATTTACAAGAATTAATATTACACGAAGTCACTAAATTTACAAATGCAGTTTCAGATTCAGATAGGAAGTTGGGATTTATGTATTTTTTAATCGCTTTTGGTATGGTCTCTGAACAGTGCTATCTAGCACACATCGATTGGCTAGCTTTTATGATGGGATAATGTATTCATTATAAATTAATTTATTTTTTATGTTTTATTGTTTCATGAATTATCTAACGACTTGTCCATAGGTCTATAGGCCTGATCTGATTAAAATCATTTAAAAGAATACTCTGTTAATAGATTATACTAATAAGCGCGGTTGATTGAGAATAAAAAAATATAAATACAGAATATAAATAACAATGCCTCCTACTAAGAACGCCAAGAAATCTGCTCCGAAGAACAAGAAAGTGGTCAAGTCTGTCCCGAAGACTGAACCTATCGTAGAACCGGTCGTAGAACCGGTTTTCACCGATTCGGCACCAGTTGTAGAATCGGTTCCTACTGAACCGGTTACCGAAGCACCGGTTACAACCGAAGCACCGGTCGTCAGCGACACTCCCTTCCTCGAGGAGTTCTCTGCTATTGTCACCGAACTTGACAATGCCCTAACTACAATCCGCAATCTCAAGATTCATGTTCAGAAACTTGAGAAGCAGGTACACAAAGATACTAAGGCACTTAATAAGCGCGCGAACGGTAAGCGGGCACGCAAGCCTCGCGATCCGAACGCCCCGAAGAGTGGTTTCGCGAAGGACGGACCTGTCTCAGATGAGATGCGTAAATTCCTAGGCATGAAGAAAGATGACCTCATCTCTCGGACAGATGTTACCAAGCGTATCCACGAATACTGCAAGTCCAAGGACCTACAGAATCCGGCGGATAAGCGTCAGATCAAGCCTGATGCTTCTCTGAGGAAGCTTCTCCGGATGAACAAGGATGATGACCTTACCTTCTTCAACCTTCAGAAGTACATGAAGGTTCACTTCCCGAACAAGGAAGGTGTTTACCCGACGGCTTAGATTAGATTAGATTAGATTTCATTAGATAAATTTTTAGATTCATTTATATTAATTCATTTAGATTAAACCTCTAACTCTGTAACACTCATTCTCAAAGTATTATAATATTTATCATTCACACTAACTTTTCTTTTATCCAGTATATTTAATTCATATAAATATTCTAAACATTTTTGATGATCTCTTACATAGGGATTAAATTGACAGTTCATTAAAAACTTGTCTAAGTTGGAAAAGATTTCACCGCATACTAAATAATAGGCGGTTGTATTTGTTTCGCTATCTATATCTTTATCTCGTGATTTTTTAATGAATGCTTTAATTTTATTACCCTGATACAATGTAAATTCCTTCTCAATACTAACTAAAGTACAGAAATGTTGGAATTTAGTTTGAGAGTTAGTCAACGAGGCAACAAAAAAACAATTCATTAACTTGGCCCATGTTTCGGTATAAGACTCATCGACTAATATATCTCGCGATTCTAAATTATATTTTTGACAGAGTCTCTCAGTGATCAATTCGTTAAAACCAAGTTTAGAAAATCGTAAGCCATGGATTATTTCGTGGAATATCACCTTAATGCATTCTTCTCTCCTAAAAATACATATCTCAGAATTAGTATCTGAAAATAGATTCGATCCAGAATTTATATTTTTAGGAGTTAATCGCTGCGAGTTTTTCCTGAATACTTTTTTATCAGGTAATAAACATAAATGAACCGTTATACTTCTCGGTTTATCAGAGAAACTCGTAATATATGAAATAGCCTCAACTAATAATTCTGTATTGGGAGTTTCTAAATTGTCTTTTAGATAAATATGCAATGTATTTTTAACTTTGTGATTTCCTTTTGTTGTCCATTTTAAAGTTAAAACATCGTCATGAGTTACTATTTTATTTTGTAGACTCTTTGTTATAAAATCTGAGAAGGGGTATTCATTAAAACCTTGCTCCATATTGACACTACTATTGACATAGGAATTAGTTAATGAATTGTATAATTTCTTAATATGATGTGATTTAAAATATTCATTGACCGATGATCGGTGTGAAAAGTGCTTTATTAAATCAGTTGACACTTCTGTTAACATTTATTATATAATTTATTTTATATATATATAATATGGCTACCGCGAGTATCTCATTTAAGATCATGAATAATAATAGAGAAGTCCTTACGCGGACCCTTGTTAATGATATTTCTCAAAGTGAAACATTAGGAGATATAATTGATGATCTCGTAAGACTAGGTAGAATCAATATTACAAATAGAAAATTACTTAATGATGATAATGGTGAACCCATTGAACTGACAATGAAATTGAGTGAATTTGTCGAAGGTGGGGAAGATGAGCCGGTGATACGTGTAGTCCCTCGTCGTCGCAAGACGGAAAGGGGGGGGGGGGGTGCGAAGTTAAGGTCTAAGAAAAGATCTAAGAAAAGATCTAAGAAAAGATCTAAGAAAAGATCTAAGTTAAGATCTAAGTTAAGATAAAGCCCCTCTTTAAGAGGCTTATTTGGTACCTGATGACTAATACGTTTAATTAAATATCTTTTTTTAAGAAATAACTTATAAATGAAAATGAAAGAGTTGAAAGTTATTACGGTTGATGATTTACATAATTGTATTCGGAGTTTTATCGTAGAAAGCGATACTGTTATCGGAGATTATGATGATATGAAAGCTGTTATTTTAAATATGGTTAAAGCGGGTTACATGTTTAATATGGATCGCGATAGACTGAGAGATGCTATGGAGGATATTACATTCATGTTATGCCCCGATGATGACGCTAATCGCGACAGAGTAGAGAGAGGTTTGGAATATGATGATGATGATGATGATGATGATGATGATGACATAGAAGATATCGGTGATACCTCACAATTAGATTAAATAATATATAATTATTATTATATAAAGGTGATGGGAAGTATATGGGTGAGAAAAAAATCGCTTAAAAATACTAAGAAGACCAAGAAGACCAAGGAGACCAAGAAGACCAAGGAGACCAAGAAGACCAAGAAGACCAAGAAGACCGAGAAGACCAAGAAGACCGAGAAGACCAAGAAGACCGAGAAGACCGAGAAGACCAAGAAGACCGAGAAGACCAAGATTGTTGATATACCTTTCTCAAAATATAAATCTAAGGGGACACGGGCAACAAAGGGGGGCATTAATTTTAGGTATCAAGCATATATTAATATTACAAACTACTTTGGGTCGCTAAATTTTAAGGTAAATTATAGCAATAAAATCCTAAAGCTGATATCTACCGATAATGAAATCAGGGTCCAAGAAATACCTTTCTTATCAAATGAAAAGAAGTTCACTATAGTAATGATAAATCTCCATATTGAAGGCACTGATCATGCTAATGTAGCACTTGTTAATAATATAAATAAAACAATCGAATATTTTGAACCCCACGGTCATCGTAAAAATAAAAATAGCAAAATAGAAGGTCATAGGGGTATATACATTCAAAAAGAACAATTATTAAAAGACGAATTTAAGAAACTATTACCAGAGCATGTTTTTTTAAATGTAACCGAATACAATAAAAAGACGAGTTTCCAGACATTATTGGATCCAGATGAAAATAGTGGATTTTGTGTTATGTGGTGCATATTATTTGTTCATTATAGATTATTAAACCCTCATATATTATTATCAAGGTTAATGGTTTACATTGACAAGACAATGACAACTAATAAATTACTTAAATATGCTAAGCATGTTGAAGATGTAATCAAAGGTAACCAATAAACAATAAATTTGATTTATTTAAAAATTTCTTTAACTAACTTAACATAAAATGAGTGAATCATATTTTTCAGAAAATCTACATATCTCCACAATGGTCCAGATATGTAAATTAAATTCTAAGATAGAATTAAAACCTCTCGCCGAAAATTTAATAATTAATGAAAATATTATATATATTGAGCACGGTTCTACTATCAATAAAGGCTATAATAATAAAAAAATAAGTAAAAAAAAGAGTCTAAACAAGAAGTACTTTTATAATCAAGTCACATTACATATCTTTAATGAACATAAGGCAAATAAAAGAGTGAATGTGAAAATATTTAATAATGGGAGGATACAGATGACAGGTATTAATAGTGAATTAGTCGGATTATCTACTATGGAAATACTCCTGAAAGAATTTA
>Ga0307488_10001761_pt1 | contig 18166 bp, 15 predicted proteins | sample SB02metaG_FD_202248 | JGI IMG/M metagenome (GOLD analysis project Ga0307488, IMG submission 202248) | Sea-ice brine microbial communities from Beaufort Sea near Barrow, Alaska, United States - SB 0.2 | ecosystem: Environmental > Aquatic > Marine > Coastal | place: USA: Alaska | collected... | reverse complement strand
TGCCTTTTTCTATTTCACCTTTATCGGTCTTGGTTTTCATTAATTCTCTCATCAAACTCATGTTGTACTTGTCACCTGATAAATCATCTGCTTTTACTTTTTGATTTGGTGCATTGTCTTGGAATTTCATTTCAACGTCTGCTAGTTTGTTTGCAAAGTCTGACTTGCCTGCGTTTGTCATCTCATCCTGGTATTCTTCTGTTGGTTCACCTGGTTTTCTAACAACGATTAGTGAAGCATTTAAGTTCATGTAGTCTGCTAGGTATTCTTTTAATACGTTTACTGCTACTGGATAGTTTGTAGTGACATCGAAAATTGTAACTTCTTCGTTACTTAATGCAGGGAAATCTAACGGCATCGACTGTATAGGAGTCTTCTTGCCAGCTGACATCTTTGCTAGTTCAAATTTTTGTAGTGCAGTTTCCATCCTGTTCTTGAAATCGTCTGCTATCATGCCTGCCACCTTGACTTTGTAATCATATGACTTGGCCGCTTCTGTAAGATATTGTGTGAATGTGCTCATATGCAATATTTAGCCTTTTAATTATGAATTAACTCTTATTCGAACCCATGCTTTTTTACAAGGCTGTAAAGATTACTAAAGGTGTTTTTGAACGATAATCCTCTATTCTTGTCCAAAACACTAGCATAGTTAACAAAACGCCTCCAACTATTTAAGTCACATTTCTCCATGTTAATATATTGCTGGATATCCGTAAATTTTTCAGGTAATTTGATATGTTCTTTTACTTCTTCCGGTAGATTATGTAATAGTAAGTAGTCTGGATACGATGCTACATTGTAATACACAGACCAGTCGTTTTGTTTCATGAATTGATCTATTTCGTTTATACCTATAACATTGAAGTTTGATATCGTGCAAATAACTTCAAAATCAGAATTTGGTAAGGCAGAAAATTTCCTAGCATTTTCGCAAACTTGATCAAATTTAGCACCGTATCTCAAGTATTCAAATTGGTCATAAAGGCCATCTATAGATTGCCTTATTTCAATAAACTTAAATTTATTGGTCAGCTCATCCATGTATTTTTCGTCAAACAGTGTTCCGTTAGTGTTGAAGTAAAGTGTTATATTTTTTGACGTGCCTTTTTGTATCAGTTTTTCTATTAATTGATGTTTATTTTGCTTATTGAGGAAAGGCTCACCACCAAAAATTTCTATCTTTTGTAAGTTTCCGGAATTGTTAACTATATCCTCATAATTTTCTTTGGTTAGGTTCCAGTTTGCTCTTGTGTCTTGGAACTCGTTGTAGCTTTTTTGTTTTATAGAACTATTCCATTTGCTTGAATAAAAACTACTACAAGAAGGACAAGCCAGATTGCATTCGTTTCCCGGTATTAAGGTTAATACTCTAGGATAGGTGAAATATTTTTTTGATGAAATATATTTGTCAAATATTTTTTGTGAATTTTTACTTTGTTTAGATTCTGAGAGTTTTATACGGAGACTTTTTTTGCCTGCTTTTTCTTCTTTCCAACATCTTTTACATTGTGGATCTTGTTTATTTTCAAGGAAACTTTTTCTAAGATTTTCAAGTTCTTGTGATTGCCATTTATCGGATATGTTTCCTTTTATTTTCCAAATATTTGGAGTATAAGGACAAGGGCCACACTCATCGTTTTTGGAAGTTTGTAGTTGTAAAAAAGGAGCAGAACAAAAGTTTTCTGGCAACGCCATTAGTTTTTTTTAAGAAGTTTCTTCATTAATTCGTTACGATCAGATATCACAAATCCATCGCTTTCTTCGATGGGAGAACCGTCTTTATTACCTTCTTTGTCTAACTTTAGTTTCTTAAGTTGTAGTTCCACCATTTTGAGCTTTTTGTCTATCTTGGAGCTTTTGGCATCTATGGCATTCTTTAGGAAATTACTTGCGACCTCAAAAATACGTCCTGAGTAACGTGAGTCCACATTCATCCCTAGATCCATTAAGTTCTTGTAGCTCTCTTCTGCTTCTACTGCCAGCTTGTCCATCTCTAGATCAGACATATCTCCCAGACCTTTTACCTGAGGCAGTGATGCCGCGATCTTGTCAAACTCCGCATAACTTTTCTGTAGGTTTGCCTGTGTCTTTGGATCTAAATTTTTTGTTGAAACAGTGGTACCGCCATTAGCAGTCTCTTTCAATTTCTGATCTTTCTCTTTCTTATCTACCTCTTTAAATGCATCTTTAACATTTGGTAAATTGAGGATGTCTTCTAATTTCTTTGTCATTGTTTTATTTACTTACGCTTGCCGTTGTGGAACAGTTGGTCTTCTGATACTACTCTAAATCGTAATTTATTCTGTTTAGCATAGGCACTTGCGGCCTCCCACTTGGCATGATTTATTACAACCTGCTTCTTCTTGGCCATGCTTTTACCAGCGGCCTCCATTGTTGTCTGCGACATTGGTTTTACTTCAATCATTTCAGCATGTTTCTTGCTGTTCTTGTCATTGTACACTATGAAAAAATCCGGAACATATATTGTGTACTTGCCTGTAAATGGATGTCTGTAAGGAATTTTAATGCTCTCACTTGCCCACTTGTACACGTTAGGATGTTCATCACATAATCTCATGAAAGCGTGTTCCCAACTTGATCTGTAGGTAGGAGTTTTCAACCCAACATACTTTTCGGTATTCTTAGGATAGAATTTTCCTCTAGCAAATCTTGGTAGCATTAGTCTATGATGTTTCGAGATACTGTATCTTTTGTAGCTAAAGTCTGTCTAACACCTAGCCTACTTGATTTGTATCTGTTGGCATTTAGTATTATTGTTATCAGTTCAGACAGCTGTACCGGTGTGGCCTTGGTCAGTTTGTCTAATAGTTCGTGTGGTTTGATGCTGTCTATCTTGGCCTGCGAGAGTATTACATAAGCTGTAGATTCTGCCGCTGTCCTAGAAAATCCTCTCTTAACAAAAAATCCTATAGTGCTGTCGTACTCTCCTACATTGAATTGATATTCGGTTTCGTAATTAGATGTAGTTAGTTTTTCAATAGTCTTGTCTAACTCGTCTTTTTGCTTAGGTGGTAAGTTTGTGTAAAATTCAGTCATTATAATAATGCTTTCTCAGTTGCAATTTGTATATCTTGTGAAGTTCTATTAATTTTTATGTATCCTTCTGTTACAAGTTTACGAATGTCAGTGATTACTTTGTTGGTATATACATTCTTTATGGTATCGGAGGATCCCGCATATTCAACATCATTTTCTGTGACAGTCAAACCTTTACGTGATCCTATATCCTTGTAATATATGCCAGCGGCAATTTCATCCCGTATAGTAGTGTCATTGATCACAAGATTATATGCCTCCTCTGATGTCAGGAAGTTTATTGTGTCCTGTGTAGGATTTGAAATCACAGTAGTATTGCTGTTGTTAGTTTTATCGTTCGTGCCTTTGGCCGATGCTATTATGGCACCGGCCGCTACTGCTGTGCCTACTGTAAATGCTCCTATAGGATTTGTTATTGTGCCTGCCTGTTTGCCAACTTCAAGTACACCATCTTTAGCTATACCTTTAAGCTCTTCCTTAACATCCTTCTTCTTAATCTTCTTGGCATTGTTGTATGTATTTGATGCACCAAGTATTGCACCTAAAATATTACCTGATTGCACGTTCCTTATAACTGACCCTATCCCGTCTACAACACCACCTGGCCCAAATATGCTGGTTGTTCCTCCGCCTAATACTGATAACGGTGATGGTTCAAGATCATAATGTACTGTTGCAAAACCAGGAACACTGTTTTTGTTGATTATTCCGGCCTTGTATATTACAGTTTCGTAAAATATCTGCATTGTATTCTGTAGCACGTCTCCGCCCGCGGCCGCATCCAAGTTATCATGAGCAAAAGAGGCAATTACTGGATTGACCAATGTCATTGAAGTAAATCTTTTTTTGTGTAATACAAAAATTTCTATGCCTTGTAGATAAGGTCTGTTACGTTTTGCAGGAGTGTCCATTCCAAATTTGTTTATTCGGCTACCCTCTCCTTTGGTGTCAATTGAATCGTATAAACTGTCCTTGGTTGCTGATATCTGCAAGTCAGAGTTCATAGACACAGAGTCCGCTATGTGGTACTCGTAATACTTCTTCCAGAATGCATTGACTGTGTCTGCATGATCGTCGTGGAATGTAATGTTCACTGGTTCATATTGTATCCTGGTTGCCGCATACATCTTCTTGTTGTATTGAATCTTCTCTTCTAGGTTCATTCCGTACTTAGGTAGATCACAGGCCTTAACTAGCATGTTGAGTTCGTATCTCTCGTTAGAATTATGTTCGTTACCACCGAAGAATAAACCTTCGTCTGTTTTGAAAACCACATGAAATAGGAACTTCTGTTTTGGTTGAAGTTTATGATTGTCGTCAAGGAACAATCGAGATGCATGTCTGTAGTCTTTCATTCCTGGAAGACCATCTTGGAAACCTTTTAAGAAATTGTTAATGCTTGGCATACTGTTATTTATAGTCACAAAAAAAGCGCCTATAAAGACGCTTTCCGTGTATTAAATGCTAAGTCTAATTTTGTATTACTGTCCACCACCTGTTGAAAGTGTACCAATTGTTCTAGCTACTGCTGTTCCAATTCCTGTACCCTGTGGTGTCTGTACTGCATTGTCGTATCTCATAGACAATGTGATAGTTACTGGATCTGATGTTGCGTATGCAAGTGTGTTGTAGTTAACGTTCTCAACATAAGCACCGTAAAGTTCCCATGTCTCTAGAACGTTTGGAGCACTTGCTCCGTTACCACCGTCTAGCATTTCAATTCTACCTGTGAATTTGTAATCAATACCTGATGCCGCACTTGACTGTTCGAAGAAATCAAACTGTTTCTGGATTTGTTCACCAACCAGTTTGCTTACTGAGTTGTTAACATCATCTCTTAAATTAATTGTAATAGGTTCCCAAGTGTGTTTACCTGCCATGTATACTTTTGAGTTGTACACATCTAGTGTCACTGTGTCAAAAGTTAAGCTGGGTCTTGTCACATCTATTACTTGTTTTGTTAGTTCTGATCTTGGTGTCGATACTCCAAAATTTTCCAGGATCAATCTGAAACGATACTGAAGTTTTGGCATCAACAAGCCTTGTGATGCACTACTCTGGTCGTTGCTTAAAGGTACTGTAAATTTTGATAATGTTGATATTGCCATTTGTTTCTCCTATTTATTCCAAAATTAGCTTCCTAATTGTGCAATTTCTCCTGTGTTTTTGATTCTTAAAGGTATGTAAATAAATTCAACTGATTTAACTGGCTCTATTGCTATATCCACATAAAGTTCATTTCTGTCAATCCTTGTAGATGTGTTATTCGTTTCGTCACAAACTACCAAGAAGTCAAACAATGCTCTCTGTCCAACAAGTTCCAACAAGAATGATTCTACTGCACCTTTGATCTCGTTCCTTGTTAGTTCATCATTAGGTTCAAAGATAAACGGTTTTCCAATTGCATCTAACTGTGTTCTTAGGTAGACTGCTAATCTTGAAACGTTAATCCTATCCAATGCTGAACTTGCCGTCGTTTTTGTTAAGTTACCAAAATTAACTATACCTGCACCTGCAAAGAAAGTAATTGGGTTAACTTTAACCTCATGCATGGAATCTCTCACTGACTCTGTTACAGATATTGTTTCAAATTCTCCAGACGCTGTGTCAATGTAACCAACTGCTGTAGCATTGTCAACAATACCTCTTCTAGTTCCTGCTGGAGCGAACCATGGGAAAGCTATGTTATCGTTGTTTGCTAGTGTTCTCATCATCATGTGTGATGCCGGAACAACAATTGATTTACCTGTGTTGTCTGTTGTTAATCCTGATGGATAAAACACACCCAAGAAGTCACTTGCACTTACAAGACCGTCTTCGCCGTTGTCTAGTGCTACTGCTGTGTTGTTGGCCCAATCCTGTATTGCGGATGATGTACCTTCCAATCTCAATGGAGTGTCACCTACTATAAACGCTGTGTTGTTTCTATCTGTGTTTAAGTTAATCATGTTTGCGATCAGTTCTGGGTAACCAGGTACAGCCATTACATTGAAGCCTCTTTGGTCTTCTCTGATTGCTTGGTTAGTGTCGATCTCTGATTTCAGTTGTTCAACAACAACCTTTCTCTGTGATTTCCTTCCGAAAGATCCAGATCCGTCTGCATTGTTGCTTGATTTAGTTACCCATCTGTCTGGGTAGTAAGTAGACACAGATTCGTTACTGTTGAATCTGATGTTACCTAAACCAGCTGATCCAGAACCTGGATACTTGGTAGTTGTGATGTAACTGTTTTTGTATTCCTTAACATTGTAACCAGAACGTCTAGTGTTGTAAAGCAGTATACCCTGTGGGAATAAAGTTGGATCTGGAGCATCAGGGTCCAGGAAACCATCTGTCAACAATGATTTAATTGTTGAAGGTACGCCTGCCGCTGTTGATGTTCCTGCCGCTTTGTCAGTAGAGTTGTGCCATCTCGCATCTGCGAAAACTACACCGTCTTCTGTTGTCTGGTCAGCATTGTCAACTAGTACCCATGCCGCACCAGTTGTAGTAACTGCTACTTGGTTGGCTGTGTTTGATGAGCTAATTGTTGCCGCTGTGTTATATTTGTAAAGTTTTGGATAGTTCTCTAGATCACTTGTGTCAATCCATAAGTCGTTTGTTACAAGTGCAGTACCATCTGATTGTGTAGTTGGTGCTGTTGCTGAAAACTGTGGACCATTTGGATCAGTAGTCGTGTATGCTGTTGCATATCCAACAAAAGTTGTTCCGTTGTGCGCCATGATGTCTGCATCTAAAGTAGTGCTGTACCATAGTGTACCGTCCGCTGGCTCATTAGTTGGTGAACTCATTGAAGCTGTATAACTTAATCTCTTCCAGTTAGAAACTAATATACCATTGTTAGCTGTTGAGTCTACTGACTCTCCAGTTGGAAGAGCATATAAGTTATCGAGCAATGTTGAACTGCCTGCTGTGTATGTTCCGTAAGCGTGTGCAGTAGATTGACTGAACCCAGCATCTGCCAACGGAGTACCGTTAACGTCTGCCATTCTGATATCGCCGCCTAGTGCGTGTGTAATTACGATCTCGCCAGTTGTTAATTTACTAGCACTAACGTTTGTTAGTCCTGCACCATTGATTGCTGTAACAAAAGCATCTGCATCTGTACCAGCTAGTGTAACTGTAACTGCCGAAGATAATGCTTCCTGGTTCTTGATTGTTTCTCTAATTTGAAAAGTTTCATTTGCTACGAAAGTTGGAGAAGTTAATAAACTTGTAATAGTTGTAGCACCACCTTCATATCTGAATAGTTGGAAATCTCCTAAGTTTGGAGTTGTGTCAAGGGCGTCTGCCGCTGTCATGCTCTGCTCAGTGATATTGAATTGTGTGTATAAAGTTCCAACCGTTAATGCTGTTCCACCGTTCGCGGCATCTAAGTTAAAGATCGCTGTGTTGTGATTAGCATGTAATGGAGCCGCTACTGTTGAGAATGCCGCCGCTGTAGCACTGTAAAGTTTAGCAATTATGTTAGCACCCGAGTTTGCATTAGTAGTTTTAAACCAAACTGAACCATTTGGTCTGTTCTCGTCAGCTGTTTTCCAAGTAGGTCTTGAAGTGTGTGCCGCTTGTAGGAGTTGAGGACCATTGAATACACCAGTCGTGATTCCTAGGCTAGCCAATAAGCCAGTGCCTTCGTTGAATCTGATAGTACCTGTTCCGCCTGTTGAGTCACCTAGTGCCTTACCGTTATGAAATATCTCTAGGTTACCTGTTGTTGCATTAACAGAAGCTGTAACATTGGTCACATTAGAACCGATCGCTGATGCAACGTTAGTTAATGATGTTCCTGATACTGTGATTTCTACATCATTCATTACCATTTTGTGTCCACTGGTAACTGTTGTTCCAGATGCAACTGTGACTATAGGTAATGATGTGCTCCATGCTGTTGCTCCAACCTGTACCCAAGTGTTACTTGCAGTTTTCTTAAAGATCTTGTTTGAAACATGTGTGGTATTGATTGCGTATGAACCAATTGATCCAATAGAAGTTAGAGGAGCACCAGTAGAAACACCACCAACTAAATCACCAACTAGTGTGATTAGTATTGGAGTGATTATCGAAAATGTTTGATTAGTTTGTGACCATTCAAATAAACCATAGCTAGTTGATGCAAGGTCAAACCAGTATGTTCCGTCTGTTGGTCTCGCCGTAGGAGCCGATGCACTGCCTAATAATTCGCTAGTGTCAACATTTGCTCTTAGAACGTAAGCTCTATTGGCAACACCCAAGAATGAGTAAGCCGCTTGTAGGCCCCATTCGTTCAATTCATAACCATGTAATGAATTTCCTGAAGTGTTTGTGTAAAATTTTGGATCACCGAAAGTCTCTGTTAATTCTCTTTGAGATGAGATCAAGTAAGCAGTATTGGCACTAGCAACTGTTGTTCCAACCGCTGTTCCGTCGCCTGCTCCGTTTTTCTTATCCTGTGATGATGCTACTATAAAAAGAGGTGTAGTACCTGCATCTGATGGTACGTAAAAACTTTCGTTTATTACTGAAACCTCTACTCCTGGTGATGTTAATGCCATTTTTTGTATTCTCCTTGCAAGTTATACGTATACTAGAGTTATTTATTTAATCGTACGGTTTTTACGATATAACTTGCTATTTTCTGGTGCCTATATAGGCGACTTAAATAAGTGTATGCTATATAAAGACAGACCGTTGTGTAAGGAGTGTAAAGCAAAGCCTAGAGCTTATGCCTACAAGAAAAAAACAAAGATTTATTGGCGAAGCTTGTGTGATACTTGTAACAGGAAGAAAGCCGGAAAGAAGATCGGAGGCATAACACCACTACAGAGATCCGGATATAAGAAACACAAGAAGTGTGAGCTGTGCGGATTCAGGGCACAAGCTCAATCCCAGTTGGATGTGTTCTTTGTGGATGGTAGTATGCGGAATACTGCGACTACTAACTTAAAAACTGTTTGCGCCAATTGCCAAAGGTTGAGCAGTATCCGTAAGTTGGGATGGCGTATTGGTGATCTTGTTGCTGACGATTAGGCCATCAACTTGACTGTATAGTTCTTGTAAAGTTCCATCATTTTTAATAACATAATCAAAATCTGATTTTGCCCATGCATATTCCGAAGAATGAATACCTGTAGGTTGTATATTACCTTCAACGTAACTTATAAACCAGTCAGGGTCTTGTCCTCTTTTTACAAGTATAATTTTGCCACCAGATTCTCTGATTGTTTTGATCTCATTCTCAAATCGGGTATCGGATATTACTGTGGGTTCACCTTTGTATCTGGCTAGACAGCTGTCAATCCATATTGCATCGTGCATATTTTGACGCATCACTTCTGTGCCGAAGTGTTGTAGTACCCAACGTGGTGTTACATTTTTGTTAAATTTTTTGCTCCAGAAGACATCAGGCTTTTCTCTCCAAGCTCTGCTCTCATCGGTCTTACCCTCAAGCATTTCTCTGTCCCAATTGAACATAGAACTGACTGCGTCCTTTAAACTTTTTGCGAATGAATCTTTTTTGAAATTGTGTTCTTGTACTAGTCTTTCTGCAACTGTATCCTTACCAGAACCTATTAATCCTACTACACCTACTAACATAGGTTTATTATACTATTTTTTTAAACGTTTTTCAATCTCTTTTTTAACATCGTGGACCGATGTTAATACCAGTTTCCGTACGCCCAGTTTCTTTTCTTTTAAGGCATGTATGGCAACGTTTTCTAGATCGTCAACCATGTTGGTTAGTTCTTCTAGTGTGCATTTGGAAAGTTTTTTGTATCGAGTATCTATCATGATACTCGTATTTAAATGGAAATAGTGGTCAATTAACCAATAACAAAACTGTGTGGTGTTCCGCCTTCTTGGAAATTACCTATCTCTGATTCAAGTCTTTCCATCTCTGCGACACCTTCATTTTTAAGTGCGTCACCATTAAGTGTTGTTCCACCCTGTGGACCTGCGATGGTATTGAACTTGCCTCTTGCTTCTCCAAGCATTACTTTAGATACTGCAAGTGTGTAATCTCTGATCCATGGCTTAGAATAGATGTCTTTGAACAGTGTTATGTCAGGTCTAAAATTGTCAGTGTGCATGAGAACTGTTTCGTCATCTGCTCTAGGTCTTTGTGTGATCGTTAATTTTTTTGTGGCCACGTCAAAATAAAACTGTATAAAACTTCCAAACATTTTACCTACCATTTCTTGGTATGATGCAAATGCGTAGTAAGTTGCTAATCCACCTGTTGCACCTGCTTTTAAAAGATAGGTGTTTGTGTAGGCCAAGTTGAAAGGTTCAAACAATGTACCACCTTCTCCACCTTCAGTTCTTGATCCAACACTTCTTCTGTTGAGATTTCTCACGTTAATAATCTCATCTGGTAGAATATAAGAGTTCTGATTTTTTTTCAATTGAAGAAACGCATGAGATTCTTCCACAGCGTTTGATGATCTCTGTCTAAATTTGTTAACTGCTCTTTCTAGTGCTGTTTGGTAGTGTTTAGGGTCTAATTCAACGTCAATCATACCATCACCTAGGTTATTTTTGACGTAATCGAATATCTCTTGTTGTCCTGTTTGTAGTTCTGACATGCACATATTTATTACCGTTGTGCATTCAATAAATATGTATGATATGCCAAGATTATCCATTTTCAAGCCTGAAAAGGGCAACGACTATAAGTTCTTCGATCGTAACATCAAAGAGATGTTTATTGTTGGGGGGACTGATCTACATTTCCACAAGTATCTGGGTCCGTATGATCAAGGAGATACAAACAAGGACGGTGCGTCAAGTCCTACTCAACCGCAGTACTCGGGAGATACATTAAACGAAAGAACCATACAGGATCTGTTATTTCTAGAGAACAGAGATAGAAAATATGCTGATGATGTTTATGTTGTAAGAGGAATTTACAATGTGCAAGATGCAGACTTCAACCTATCACAGTTTGGTATGTTTTTACAGAACGATACACTATTTTTAACAGTACACTTGAACGACATCGTTGAAAGAATTGGAAGAAAACCGATGTCCGGTGATGTTATAGAATTTCCGCACATGAAAGAAGATTATTCTTTAGATGAAAGCATACCAATAGCATTGAAAAGATACTATGTTGTTGAAGATGTAAACAGAGCGGCAGAAGGATTTTCTGCAACATGGTGGCCACACCTACTAAGATTAAAAATGAAGACAATGATTGATTCTCAAGAGTTCAAAGACGTCATCGGCGATGCAACAACAGAAGGGTCGGTTGCTAGTTACATGTCTACATATAACAAAGAAAAATCTATCAATGAACAAGTAGTGGCACAAGCAGAACAAGATTCTCCCAAGGCAGGATTTAACTACAAGCAATACTATGTTGCGCCAATTGATGAAAGAGGAAATATTAGAACAGATAATGTTAACACAGAAGAACAAAGAGCAAGCGGAAACAAGTCAGTCAATGCAGTTATTGACACACCTGCAAGTTCGCATTACGGTTTTTATTTAGACGGTGACGGGGTCGCACCAAACGGCAATCCAGCCGGGTTTGGAATATCATTCCCAACCTTAAATGTTGACAGTGGTGATTACTTCCTAAGAACAGATTTCCTACCAAACAGACTGTTCCGTTATGACGGAACCAGATGGGTTAAAATAGAAGATTCGGTAAGAATAACTACAACAAACAACGATTCGAGAAGCAACTTTAAAACAAGTTTTGTTAACAATGCAACAAGTTCAACAATAAATGGTTTAACTGTTACACAAAGACAAGCATTAACAGATGCTCTCAAACCTAAGGCTGACAATTAAGAATGCTACACTTTTACGAAGGACAGGTCAGGAAATTTCTAACTCAATTCATTAGAATATTGAGTAATTTTTCTGTTGAAACTGGTAAAGGCAAGGATGATTCTATACAATTAAGAGCTGTTCCTGTTGTATATGGAGATCCTACAAGGCAGGTTGCAAATATAATCAGACAAAATTCTGAGAACGCACTACAGTATGCTCCAAAGATTGCCGCTTATGTTAGAGAACTGAATTATGACAGGGAGAGAATGCAAAACCCTTATCATATAGAGAAACAACATCTAAGGGAAAGAGATGTTGATTCAGATGGAAACTATACTGACCGAGTAGGGGCAGGGTATACTGTTGAAAAAGTTATGCCATCGCCTTTTAGATTAGAAGTTACAGCAGATATTTGGAGCTCAAACACAGACCAGAAATTACAAATTCTAGAGCAAATTTTATACCTGTTTAATCCAGATTTTGAGATACAAAAATCAGACAACTACATAGACTGGACCAGCCTGAGTTATGTAGAACTTACTGGAATAAAATTTAGTAATAGAACAATTCCGGTTGGGGCTGACACAGAGATAGATATTGCAACTCTTGATTTTTCTATGCCAATATGGCTGTCACCGCCTGTTAAGGTCAAGAAACTAGGTGTTGTACAAAAAATTATAATGAGCATATACGATGATGACGGTGGAATAGCAAAAGGATTAATAGACGGAAATCTAACGTCAAGAAGTTATATAACACCAAACAATTTTGGTTTATTAGTTACTGGAAACCAATTGAGATTATTAGGATCAACAGGTACAAGTGTAACGTCCGGTGGCGACGGATTCCAGACCGGAGCAAATGAACCAAACAATTATGATCCGTTTGAAACGTTTGGACCACCTGTTAATTGGAAAATATTATTAAACCAGTATGGCAAATTAACAAATGGTACATCGCAGATCAGACTAACACAATCAGACGGTAGTGAGATTATTGGAACAATAGCAACAACAACACTTGACGATACTATCTTGCTATACAGCATTGATTCTGATACAATACCGTCAAATACATTGACATCAGTTAAGAAAATTATTAATCCTGCAACGTTTGTGCCACCTACACCAGCAAACGGTGATAGATATTTGGTAGTAAATGATGTTGGAGATTCTACTGCAACATACCGGAGTGCAACATGGGGAACACTAGTTGCAAGTGTCAACGATATTATAGAATACAACAGCACAACTAGTAAATGGAATATTGCCTTTGATGCTTCTAATCCAGATTCAACACAGCATTATGTGACTAACCTAAACACAGGAATACAGTACAGATTTAATGGTACAGAATGGGTGAAATCATATGAGGGTATATACACTGCTGGTAATTGGAGCATGGTATTAGACGGCGGTGGAACTACCGGATATACAGGTAGCCTGGATGCTACTACCCCTTGATAAAATTACAATAAACTGTTATAATAAGTTATGAAAGAACATATAGTTTGCTCTGGAGCATTATTCTATTCTACAAGCACCAAAAGATTCCTGTTCTTGCAAAGGACCTCGGAGAAGACCAAAGGAACATGGGGATTGGTAGGTGGCAGGATGAAGTACACAGAATCGGCATTTGAGGGACTGAAGAGAGAAATAAAAGAAGAAGTGGGTGCCACTCCTAAATTTAAGAAAGTCATTCCTTTGGAAATGTTTACTTCAAACGATCAGAAGTTCATCTTCCACACTTATCTTATCGCGATAGAGAATGAATTCTTACCTAAATTAAATGACGAACACTCTGGATACTGTTGGTGTGCTTTTGAATGTTGGCCCAAGAACTTACACATGGGTCTTAAGAATACATTGAATAACAAAGCCATTAAAGGCAAGTTACAGACTATACTTGATTTGATAACTTGATTAATTAACCAGCACTAATTTTTACAGTACCGCTGTCGTTCCAGAGTTGACCTGCATTACTAGGGTCGCTTGTTGGCAATTCCGTTGCCATTACTTTTCCTGAATTGTTTATCATCAGTGTGCCGTTGTCGTCTGGTAGGTCTATGTTTCTTTTCGTAGTTGACGTTCCTGACACGAAGGTCTTTTTGCCGTCTTCTGTCTGCCACACGAATGGAACATCACGGTGTGCGTAGATGGCATTGTTTGCGATGGTCAACAGGGGTTTGTGCTGTCCGTCTTTCCTGCCGATTATCTGTATCACGCTCTGGTCTGCACCTTTCTTGTTGTCCTTGATGCTACCTTTGATTGAACCTATTCTTATCTCTTCTCCGGCATCGTTTTTACCTTTGAACTCCAACCAAGTATCTGCGTTTATCTCGATGTTACCACTTACTTTTATACTCATGCATGTATTTATTTTATAAAGCCAAAAAAAAAAAGGCCCTATATTTCTACAAGGCCTTTTGATTCTACTAAAAAGTATGAATATTTATTAGTTGTTTGTCCTCACCGCACAATTTACCAATTTGATTCCTGCGTCAGTTGAGCTCTCTAGTGCTCTACCAATAACATGGAATGGTGAATATGTTTCGCCTGTTGCGGCCGCCCTCGCACAACCCTTAGTTGATGAACTAACTAATCTTTGACCTTTGGTTACAGCACCTGTTACTCTCACTGGAGTTCTTCCAGTCATTGCAACAAATGGATGTGATTCGCTGTTACCTGCACCTGCGTTCATGGCGTAAGCTGGTTGATCAGATATGACACCAAAAACTTGATCAGATAAATCTGCTGTTGTTTCTGTGATCTCTGCGTCACCGCCCACCATTACCACTGCACCTGCCGTCATAGGAGCGTCTGCTTCGAAACGCTCGGCAACGTCAGCATACTGAGCCGAAGTTGATAGTGCGTGTACTACGTTGGCCCTAATATCTACTAGATCTGCATCTACCGGTACGCTAGTATTTCCTTCAAATCTTTTAAAAGCAGTAAAGGCACCACCTGCATTACCGTGAGTAGTTGTTCCATCATCTGCAAAAGTTTCATCCCAAGCCCAGAATAGTGCTACCTCTGTTGCCGCTGAAGTTTCACCTCTGTTCACTTTCAAACCTGAAATTTTTGGCATTCCAGAATTGTTAGATACATTTCTGTTAATCTCGATGATGTTGTCCTCAACTGATAATGTTGCAGTATTAACGATTGTTTCTGTTCCGTCAACTGTAAGGTTACCTGCAACTCTAAAGTTGTTTGTAATAATTGTCTCACCTGTTGCTGTTAGGGTCAAGTTTCCAGAAGATGCAATTATTAAATTTGTTCCGTTACCTTCGATCTTCTCACCATCGTTACCGAATGTCAAACCTTTGTTTGCAGGTATATTGACATCTCCTGTTGCATTTAAGTCGATGTCAGCACCTGAGGCTATTGTAATGTCTGTTCCGTCACCTGAGATGTTCTCACCATCGTCACCAAATGTCAAGAGTTTCGATGTTGCTATGTTTACGTTTCCTGTTGTTGTAAATGTAACGTCGCCACCTGATGTGATTACAAGGTCTGTGTTGTCTCCCTCTATCTTCTCACCTGATCCAAAAGTTATACCTACTGCGGCCGGTACAACAATGTCCGTTACCGCTGTCAGATTGATCGCACCACCTGATGTGATTGTAAGGTCTGTGTTGTCACCCTCGATCTTCTCACCTGCTCCGAAAGTTATACCTTTGTCGGCAGGAATTACTACGTCTGTCAGTGGTGAAAGATTGATGGCACCTGATGCCGCTGTGATGGTCAAGTCTGTTCCATCTGATGCAATCTTCTCGTTGGCATCAACGAATTGTAATGGTATGTTGATAGGTATGACTACTGCCGCACCTGCATTCAAATCTATGTCATCACTTGAGGCTATGACCAATTTAGATCCGTTACCCTCGATCTTCTCACCTGCATCACCAAATATCAAACCTTTGTCGTTGGGTAGTGTGACATCTGTGTTCGGTGCAAGAGCGATAACTCCTGAAGCCGCCGTGATAGTCAAGTTCGTACCATTTGATTCTATCTTCTCGTTGGCATCTGTGAAATGTAATCCAATGTTAATTGGGATAACAACGTCTGTTCCTGCTGATAAATTTAGTAAGCCACTTGAAGTGATAGTTAAATCTGTTCCATCGCCTTCGATCTTCTCACCTGCATCACCAAAAACTATTCCTCTGTCATTGGCCATGTGTACATCTGAAGCTGTTGCTAAATTAATTTTACCACCTGATGTTATTGTGAAATCGGTGTTGTTTGTTTCGATATGTTCGCCACCATCACCAAAAACTAGGCCAACAGCATTTGGAATGTGTACATCTGTCGTTGCTGTTAAATTAATTTTTGCACCGGAGTTTACTGTTAAATCAGTTCCATCTGATTCGATCTTTTCATTGGCATCTACAAATTGTAATCCTATGTTGGCCGGTATTACTACATCTGCTCCTGCGTTTAAGAGAATGTTTCCAGTTCCTTTTGCAGTGATGTTTATTGGAACGTTTGTTTCTCCACTTGATCCTAGGATTGGACCGTTGCCTGATGCCGCGTTTGAAATTTCTAATTCATTGACTGCTGAACCTATTGTCTGGAAAATAATCTGTTCATTTCCACTTGCGTCTGCAATGAATCCTGCGTCTACTATTTTTGGTGCTGTTAATGTTTTATTTGATAAGGTTAATGTGTCTGTTGCTATCGCGGCATCTTGATCGTCTACGTACTTCTTGTTAGCTAATTGACCATCGGCCGCCGGTGCCGCTGTGGTGTTACCTGTGATTGTGTTAGCTGAAGCTGATATTACTATATCACCTACTTCCAGTCCGTTGTTTACTCTAAAATTTCGTGTTGTCATGGTTCCATATCTCCCGCATGATTGTTAATAGTGTGTGTATTTATGTTTAAATAGGTTTATTCTTCTGCTAAACAGCTTATTCTGTACGCATTGACCACTGTTGAAGCACCTGATGTGGATGCTACAGTCATCTGTACAGTATTGTCGGCTGTACCAATGTAGGCGCCAGCGAATTCCAACTGTGTTGTGCCCTTGGTTGAAACAAAAGGACCCTGTGCCAACCCTGCCTCTCCAATGTCACCACACATGTATACCTCCTGTACACTGTACTCATCCTCTGTTGCATTCTTGCCCACAACATAGTACACTGCCGCAGTTGTATCGTCGAGATCAAAACTGTCAAACGCTGTGGCAGTTGAACTCACTGTGGTTGCACCGATTGTCTTCTGGTTGGCATTTTCTATCGCAGTCATGGAATCTGATAGTAGAATTTTGTGTATTTTCAATTTCAAGTTTGGGGTCAGGCCTGCCGCACTCAACACAACATTGCTACCACTTATGGCCGCTGACAGTGTTATCATGTCATTGTTGCCTGTGTTGACTGTGCCAAACTGTGACACGAAAGCGTTGGACCCGTCATGCACAACAAGTGCTTCTGTAACTCCCGTCTCTGTCTTGGCGTCGTCATCAATCAGTATAGTGTACTTCGCGGCCCTGAATGAAGCGTGTGCGAATGTGTCAACACTTTCTGATGCTGAATCAACATCTAAGTTTGATGTTGTCACTGTGTTACCTGATGTAGCATCGGCTGTGTTTGCTGTTGAAATTGGAATCTTGTAAAAACTGACTTTGCTATCTGCACTTGGTCCTGTTATTTTCACCCTGACCTGGTCCGCCGCCATGTCCGCTGTTGTGGTTGGTAAAAGATTACCGGTGCCCGATGAACCTCCCCTTGCACTACCGATGAAAGCGGCAGTGTTGTTGTGACACACTGTGAACACTGATCCACTAGTGTGATCGTTTGTGAGATCGTTCAGCGCCATGAAGTACCATGCCATATCAAATGCAGTCTCTTGGAAGTAGTCCACTGTTTTTGCCGAGGTGTTTACCTTTTTGTTGTTTTTGATGACAGCCCTTGAGTCATCTGATGCCGTTGTTGTAACTGTATCAAAAGATAGAGTACCTGCACCGTCTGTGATCAATGCTTGTCCAGCCGATCCGTCCGAGGTTGGTAAATTGAATGTGGTACCACCTGACTTGATGATCATCTTAGAGCCATCGGACTTGATGGACTCATTGGTGTCTACAAACTGTATTTCTTTGTTTGTCCCTAAAATGACAGCGTCATTGAATGTGGCCGCACCCGCCGCACTCATGTCTAGTATTAGAGCATTTATATTTGCACCGCCATCATTACCTCTTAATTTAATATCTTTATCTTGTACTGACGATTGTATAAGAAAATCTGTACCACCTTGTCCACCTAATGAACCGATTGCTGTTCCATTTTGTCTAAATTCTGTTGTGCCAGAAGCTCCATTATTTAATCTTATTACATCACTAGAATTAATAGTTA
>Ga0307488_10001760_pt1 | contig 18166 bp, 30 predicted proteins | sample SB02metaG_FD_202248 | JGI IMG/M metagenome (GOLD analysis project Ga0307488, IMG submission 202248) | Sea-ice brine microbial communities from Beaufort Sea near Barrow, Alaska, United States - SB 0.2 | ecosystem: Environmental > Aquatic > Marine > Coastal | place: USA: Alaska | collected... | reverse complement strand
TGTTTTCTTTAGTTCAGCTTGATAAGCATCAGCAGCATCACTGGCAAGGCGGTGAGCGGCGTTAGCGGCAGCATTGGCAGCATAACCAAAAGCAGCATCAGCAGTAGCATCTAATGTCTCAGCAAAAGCCTTTAGTTCTTCAAGTCTACTCATGATATAATCCAGTCCATATTCATCCAGTCTGTATCTTCTGGCATCATCTCAACTTTGTCGCCGTGAATTTGCTGAAGCTGATCCCAAATACCAGCATTGTTCATTCTTAGTGTGTACGACGATTTTGTAAAGTTGCAACAACGATATCGAGACCCACTAGAACCAGAGAAGTAATAGAACGCTGTGTCCTCTTCTACTTTCGTAATGCCACTGTTCATGCGCCAACTGTTGCCTTCTAAGTAGCCTCCAGATGTTCCAACAAGAAGACGATAGTGAGGATCATCGCCTTTCATCTTGATAACTACCCAGTTGTCACATGTGTAATCACTCATGTTCGCCACCGTTTGCACGACCACTGTAAGCACCAAATACATTTGGCTTACGCTTCGCTGTTTCAAACGTTGCTACTGTGATAGCAATTGCGGCTATTAGTAATACGTGTAGTAGCATACTAGCAATACCTGCCCACATACTTCCTACAATAATACCAAACACAATACACCACATCCATGCAAGTACTTGCATAATCATATGTCGTGTGCTAAAGTCTGGAATTGCACTTAACGGATTCTTTTCGTGATCCATTACACTATTCCAACAATCAAATACCCATTCTCTAATATTATTCATAGCTTTCTCCTGTACTGCGAAAGAAGTTTTCACTCCAAAACGCTTTGTCATCAATCCAAACATCATAGTGTTCTTTCTTACCAACACTAAGTTCATGATGTTTTGCACCCCATTCTATTAATTGATTATTGGTTAGTCTATAATAGTCTACACCACTTACTGCACCTCTAGCTGTCATATACTTGATTGTATGACCTGCATCGTATAGTGCATTTACTTTAGCAATACGATCCATTATAGGTTGATGTAGTGCATAGTTCTTTGTGCCGTCTGGATTGAATATTTCATTACAGATAGTTCCGTCAATGTCTATTACATACTTCATGATACTGAACTTTTACCTTTGTCTATAGGAACAACATTGATATATCCCATATCTCTATCAGTAGAAGTTTCGCCTTCTTCTTGTAGCATTTGAGATACAATTGTTCTAAACCATGAATCTACAATTTGTTCATTTGACTCGCCTGAATAACCTGCGTCTAACAGTTGCTCAATAAATTCATTGTTCCAATCAAGCTCAAAGAATCCGTTTTTAATATTATCAGGATTAACTTGTGTATCCAGTACAGCAACCCATGCTTCGCCTGCTTTAGTAGCTGCAACCTTCTCTAATTCAAGAGCTGCCCGCCTAGTTTCTTCAGGAGTTCGATTAGCAGTTTCTTCTCTTACTGCGTGTTCTCGCTTTGCTTCTTCTCTTAGCTTATCTTCTCTTGCAGTAATACCTGTTATCTTTTTAATAAATGTTTTCATATTAATCCTTTTCTTCTTAGTTTATCGTCTAAATTTTCTTTGTCAATTTGAGCAGTCATTGCTGTCTTGTGTACATCATTAATGTACTTAGGTTCCCTAAGTACCCCAGGCATTTCCGAATAAGCTGATGTGGAGTCTTGGAGTGAATCGCCATCCCTTTTCCATACAAACTTCCGCCACTTCTTTAACATTAAGGACATACTCTTCTGAGCGTCCCCCAAGCGGCATACAATATACTGGACACTCAACGCCGACATCACGATATGCTTGCACAGCTCTACCAGCTTCATCGATATCTGCACGATCAGCAACAACAAATTTGAGATAAAGATCACTGCCATCAACAGTGGAATAGTTAAGAGCGACATCAGGCTTAATAGCGTCCATCCAAGATTCTCCGCTAACGGATAGCTTAGGCGAACAACTCCACGTGACAGTAATCCTGTTACTATTGTTGAGATAGTCGTATAAGTCGTTGTGTAATACTTGTGTAGTGTTTGTTTCAAATGTGACATTTTTTAAATCCTTCATGCGTGGGTGTTCAAACAGCTCAACATACAACCGTTGCCAAGCAAGTAGCGGTTCGCCGCCAGTCATAATAAGATGGATATCTTGACCGTTATCCATGGTCCACTTACCTTCTGGAGTAAGCGATAGTAGATGTTCTACTACTTCATCAATTTCTGCAAGTTTGTTAAAGTCTTTAAACTCAGGATAGATACTTGCATAAGTATCACACCCTGTATGAATGATAGGCAAGTCTGTAAACTTTTCAGTCTTTGCAATAATGCCACTGTCTAGTAAGTCTAATACTTCTTGATTGTATCGTTGCCCTGCTTCGTGCTTCTCAGCACGACTAGGCTCATCTTTGCCAAGTCCAAAGTTCATGCAACGGAAGTTACAACCAAAGGTACGTAAGAACACACTAGGTACTCCTACAAATTTACCTTCGCCTTGTACGCTATAGAACGCTTCTGAATATCTTAGTTTCATACTTGACTTTCTGTTTACTGCTTCATGCGATGGATAGCCTTTTTCAAATACTGGAGATTCTATCATCGTGCATATTCCTGCTGTAATTTAATGTTGTCAAAGAACTCTTTCTTTGTGCCCATATCTTCTTTAAAACTACCTTTAAGCACAGTAGTCTGTGTTAAACTACTTGTTGCCATAATACCTCGGTTCTCACAGCAGCCATGTGTTGCTTGAATATAAACACCTAAGTGTTTTGCATCAGTTGCGGCTTGTATTTCTCTTGCAATATCATTTGCAAGTTCTTCTTGCAATGTGCCGCGCCTAGCACACCATTGTGCAATACGTGTGTACTTACTAAGTCCGATAAGTTTATCAGAAGCAATAATACCAATGTATGCTGTGCCTGTAACAGGCTGGTGATGATGTGAACACATACTTTTTAGTTCACTGCGTACTACTAGCATACCGTAATAACGGTTGGCACTATCATTAGGAAATGCTGTTGCGCTAGGCATTGGGTCATAGCGCCCTGCCATAATTTCATTGTAGTACATTTTAGCTAGGCGCCTTGCAGTGCCTTTACTATTAGGATCGTTAAAGCGATCAATTACTAGTGCATCTAATACATCTTCAAATGCATCAGTTGCTTCGTCAATAAGTTGTTCTTTATCGCCTTCGTGCAACACTGCACTGATGTTGTCACCCGCCCAGTAACGCATGTCTGCTTGTACTAGGCGAGCTTTTATTTCTTCTGCTTTATTCATTTAATACTCCGAGTTAAAGACGTGGATGTCTTATATTGTTTTATTATACTACCTATTTAGGTAAATGTCAAGCAAAATATTTAGATAACATTTCTAAACGATCATCTGCTTCAGCCATTTTATCAAGCTCTGCTTGAACAGCTTCCATCACATCACTGTGTTCGCCAATACCGGCTGGGTTAGTTAAGTACACTTCAATGTTTGCTCTATGCAATGCAAGTGCGCCTTCGGCATGCTTCCGTGCTGCCTCAATCATCATACTACGCATGGTAGTTTCCTTTCTCTGGTATAACGTGACGTACCCCGCCACGCGGATCTTCCATATCACCCTCACGGCGTGGAATTAAATGGACATGTGGGTAATCGACAGTCTGACCTGCCGCCTTGCCAACATTTTGTCCTATGTTGAACGCATCACAATAGCCACGCTCAACCCAATCGTAGCCCCATTTGTATGCGGCTTCGAAACATATTGTTAGTCCTTTCCAGTTCTCTTGCTTAGGAACAAATAGAACGTGTCCTTCTGTAACTGGAAATTTATCTTTATAAACTGTATATTCTCTTGTATCAATTAATACATCAGTCCAAGGTTTAGTATTCACTTACATTCTCCCAGGGATAAACAGTCCATACATCTTCTTCTGCTTTGTTAATTTCGTGACAAGTATAACTAACAGGAACTTCGGCATTACTTGCACTATTATCTGTTAGTGTAGCAAAGCGAACATTGCTGCCCCATACTGCATTCCATCGATCATGCTCCATTGGCATACAGCCCGATGGCCAGTCTTCTTTGATCCAATTAAAAGTAGCACCGGTATCGTTGATATCATCTACAATAAGGATGTTCATTGTCGTTTTTTCATAACCAAATGCATCTTCGGCCATCCAAAGATTACTTTCAGGACCTTGTTCGTCGTCACGCAAACTTACTTTAAGTGTTTCGCAACGTATGCCAGTCATATTACTAATAATAGTAGCAGGTACATTGCCGCCGCGTGTAAGTCCTACAATATAATCAGGACGCCAATTGTCTGCGTACATTTGATTAACGATGCTTACACACATACGTTCAATGTCAGTCCAGCTGTAATAATGTTTCTTAATCATAGTTAGTCCTTAGTTAATTATATCAGGGGTTATTAAATCTACAGTGTTTACGACTGTCTTGCCTGCATATATTGCAGTTGTTGCAGTTACGTCTACAATCGCTGCTGTTGTGGAACAGCCTGTTAGAAGGAATAGTATAAGAAAAGCGGTTACTTTAATCATTTTTCGCCTTTGAGTCTTTTTCTGCTTTAGTTAATTTATTATTCCAAGTGTTATTACTAATACCAAGCTCGCTAGGCATAGGTTTTGTTTTGCCTTTAGTAACTTCACCACCTTTAGCAAGAAACTCTGCCTTCATTCGTTCTAGTTCATTGTCTTTAGGTTTTGCATCGTGATTCATAGACATTATGAATTTCCTTATTGTTTAATTGTTTCATACAGTAATTTGCCGCTAAAGAACTCTTTGTTTAGTTTTGTGCGTTGTTTCTCTAAAGATACTTGTAAATCATCAAAGTTTTCCATATAGTTTACAATTTGTGCAACTACTTTGTCTCTGTGATATGTGTAAGCATCATAGTTCTCAGTCCATTCACTTGGATATAAAAACTCAGGTAGTGCCATTTCACTGTAGCTTAGTCTATCAGGTACCATAGGAATAGCATCGACTAATGCGCCTTCATACCAACTAATGCCAAGTGTTTCTTGCAAGTTAGCACTAAACACCATCTTAGCCTCGCCTAGCAAGTTATGATATTCGTTCTTTGTAAGTTCTTGTTCTTGACAAACAACAAACTCGTATTGTGGCAAACGCTCTGCAAGGTCTCTAAAGATATCAACTTGCTTCTCTGGTGCAACTCTATGCGGAAACAAGATTAAATTGCGTTTTTGCATACCTTTATATTGTACTAAGCTATCCTTAAGATACTCCATAGGCCAACCGACTTTAATTGCCTTATCCATATCAATATCATAATTGTCCATCATAGTGTCTGTAAACAAATCGATATGGAAGTCTGTAGCATAAAAGTTGTCATCATAACATTCGTACATTGACATTTCAGCATGTCTAACCCACGGTTTGTCACCTATTAGTCTACCTAAGAAGTCATGTGGATCGTAACTACCAGCATGCCATAAGCCGCCGATGCTAATCTCAACACCTAATAGTTCTGCCATATACTTTAATTGTATAACAGTAGGGTTCCAAGCATCTGTGTATAAGAAATAGTCCCCATCGGTTACTTGTCCTTTGCAGAACATTTCACCGATAGTTTCTAGTTGTTTACTTTTGTAAACGTTAGTACCACCGAAGTTGAGAAACGCCCCAGGCGTAGTTGCCTGAGGAGTCTCTCCACCACTAATAACTACAACTTCTTCATTTGTAGCATGCCGAAGTTGTTTAGGTAGATACTCCTTCCACTGTTTAGTGTAACGTGTGTCTACTGCTTCAATGTCTACAATAAAGATTGTCATTAGTTTTTATCCTCGGTTGCTGTTGTAACGTGGGTTAGGTTTGCGTTCACGCGGTACAAAGTCTCGACCACCATTACGTGCTTTAGCACGGAGCCAACCTTGATACTTTTGGTAAGCAATCCACGTAGGATCTTCCTTACTATAAAGTGCTGCTTCGTTAAACACTTTGCCTTCAAAGCGACAATAATCACGATACGCTTCTAAGTCGTTAAACACTTTCGTGTACGCAGTGCGATTGAATTCAATTGTCATAATATATTCCTCTTGTTATGACTGGGGATAAAAAATTGAACAGCCGTTTTCGCCATCTTCGGCAACATCAATCTCTACAAATCGGCTGGGATATTTTGCAGAAATCTCTTTGTACAAGTCATCTGCGATCATTTCGCAGCTCTTGTGATCCAGTTGTATTACATCCTGTGCATACAACCGTTCCATCCAGCGTTTAAACTGAATAAACTCAATATCGCGATCGTTGTGAAATACTTGGATGCGAACTTTAAAGTGGAAAATATGACGATGCGGAATGCCTAGGAATGAAACATCATCCCACTCGCCTGTTGCTAATTTTGGGTCTGTGTCTGCACCCGGATACATATGGACACCTTCTTTACGAAAGGTTACCCAGACGCTTCTGCTTGCTTCTTGTGTCATTCTGTCTTCCTTCATTCTGCGTAACATATAGTTATGATAGCGTTCTTGCATATTACTAGTATACTTTCACTTTAGTACTTTGTCAAGGCCATATTTACTCCAATCCGTAAATTTATCACGGTCCATTAAATCATGTAAGCTATGGCACCAGACGCCTGGATTAGATGCTTTAAAATCTTTGTCGTCGATCTTAATCATTGTGTTGTAGTTCCATTGTTTGACGTATGGTATTACAACTCTTAGTTGCGGAATAAAGTTATTGCTTTCAATAAGACCACCATCCATGAACCATTCTAAGTTAATATTACTTGGAATGTCTAAACTACATAAGATACCTTGATCTGTAAACGCACGGATCATAAGATCCCAGTCTTCGAACTCATCTGAGACAACAGGCTTGTAACTGTGATTAGCACCAAAGAAGATATGTTTACAATCTTCTCTGTTGTAGAACTCCATAATATCATGAAAGCTCTGAATACCTGTAACAAACAATGTCTTTAATCCAAATGCAGGAGTCTTTTCAACTTCTGTACCTGTAAAGAAGATAATGTCGTTTGCTTCGCCTGTGTCGTAATCTCGTTTCATTCTAAACCTTTTTGCACTAGATATGCATTAATTCTATGCATTTCATCTTTTAAGTAAAGTTTCATAGTCTTCATTCTACGAACTTCATCAGTAATTGTTTCATTATTAAAACGTTCAATTAGATCGTTGTCAAGGTCTCTATGCTTACGTTTTAGTTCTGCGTAATGTGCTTTAAGCTTATCTTCAGTAGAGTCATAATTGCTCATCCTCAAGTTCCTCCAACTTAGTTTCATCTAATTCGTCAACAGTTTCGACAGTTTCTTCTACATCAAACAATGCATCAAAGAATGTTGAACTGTTTACAGTCTTTTTACCGATTGCACCTCTAGTACCTGGAATAGCCATCCAAAATTTAGAGTACTTGTCAATCAACGCTAACGATTCGTCTTTAGATCCTGCAGAGAATATCTCTTCCATAACATCTCTAAACAACACTCTATCAAACTGTTCTTGCACAAGCATTTTAGGAACAACACCAGCGTCATACTGTCTATTTGCTTCTTGTACAGCATTAATGTGAGTCCATACATTGTGACCCATTTGAATGGCATAACTAAAACTGTCCCAACTTGTTGAATCTTTCTTGCGCACAATTGGCTGTTTATTTTCATCAAGCACAGGATTATCATTCTTGTCAAGTTCAACTTCTCCTGCACTTACTTTAGGTGTTCCAATTTTATTACGATCACCTTTTTTATATGTGCAGATATCATTAACTAATAATCCATCAGTGATCGGACTGTCTTCAAATGTTTTAAAAATACCGTCTTGTAGCGTTGCATCTTTAAATGTGCGTGTATCAGTAGCATACTTTAGTTCATCAACACTAGGCACCATTCGGTAAGTCCACTTGCCTCTATCAGGAGTTTCATTAGATGTATACACTTGTCCGTTAGCTGTTGCTAAGAACGGACTTGCGCAATCAAATGTAAGCATCATAGTGGGGTTATAGTACTTGCGTATAGCACGTTGTACGTCTGTTAGTAAGCATGCCCACTCTAGTTTACTTGTACCTAGGAAGTGCATTACATCGTGTATACCGCTTTGTAGCATGCCGTCGTAGTGCATCGTAACAATACGTTTAAGTAATAGATGTACATCGCACATATTCTGACCACCCATTGACCACCCATTAAAGTGATTGTCTGGATACTTAACTGGATCACAATAGTCTTTCATTTGCTCGTACCAGTCATCAGCGTCTGCATGATTCTCACCTTGCAATACATTAAGGAACTTACAAGCACCTGTTCTATGCTTCATCCAATAGTCGTTGTTAATGCGAGTTGCTTTAACAGCTTCATCATATGTGCTAATTCCAGTTGCCGCAGCACCTGCTGGTGAACGTGCAACCCACGCTGGGATATCAAGGATCATACCGTAGTCCATGTATGCATCCATCCAACGTAGAACGCCATCACGTTTCTTTTGTGCTTTAGGACAATTAGGATCTTTCCAATCGCCTTCCCACACACCTTTACCAATTTGGAAACCACCACTATCACCTAGTGCCCAAGTATTATCACGATCTCTGTTACGGATCATGTCTTCCTTGGGACTATGCTTGTTAATGTCTAACTCAGCGTGTCCTGCAGAGTAAAGCGTCCACTTGTATGTGAACGCTCCTTCTTTAGCATTGAGATAGTTAAGACTTTCCATACCATTTGCAAAGTTATTAGGCATACGTGTATCAGGAACATACGGACCATTTACAGGATCAGGATAGCGTTGCTTACCCACATAAGTTGCATAGAAGCCACTAAGTGCAGGTAAGAAATGTGCGTAATCTTGTTGCGCTGTTGTTAGGTCTTTGTTCATAGTTACTTGCTCTGCGCTGGTAAAATATAATTATACTTAACCATTCCACTGTCTACACTAATTTGCATAGCACCTTGATCTGAAATGCTCATAGTAGCATCACCATCTAAGTTTAATACACTCTGTACTTGTGCTACAGGCCAACTCCATGTGTGCTGTAGTGTGCCTTCAACTCCGTGCTGGAATACAAACTCACCTGCGTGTGTACTTGCATCACCAAAGCTAAACACCAAGTTGCCATCAGTAGTTTTTACATTAAATGTAGGCTCTTCTGCATGCGCTGCACTCATTAACTTCATACGTGCAATACTTGCCATCGACGGGTTAAGTGTAACATTCCAGCTTGCACCTTTAAATGTAACTGTTTTCAACTTCTCTTCAATAATTGCTTTGTTCATAAAGCGATAATCGTTTTCAAAGTCTCCACCTGCATTTTCAAAGTGAATATGTGTCGGAATAGTTTCACCATTGCGTTCTGCTTCGACTACTGCAATGTTTGCATTGTCTTTGTACTCTGGATTTTTCAAGTGCAATGCCAGCTTGTCTAAGTTAGGCATACCAAACGTGCCTGTAAACTCTGCTACTGGCGCATGTGCTTCTGCACTTAGAATAACACTACGGTCTTCTGCCATTGCATCAAACTGTGTACTACCGTCATTAGTTACTTTAACTAAGCTAATAAAGCCTAGCGAATGTGTGTGAGCAACTACGTCTTGTAAGATATCTTTCATTTATTTTTCTCCATTTCAAGTTTAATTATATTATCTTTCTTCAAAGATGTCAAGTACTTTTCTATACTATATTTAGGTTTATAGCCAAGCGCCTTCATTTTTTCTATATTAGCGCAAGTCCATTGTCGCTCTCCTGGGGTATTTAGACGCACCGGTAAGTCTGGTGCTAAGTCTTGGATTCGAAAAGGAACCCCATTGCCTATATCAAGTACACCTTTAACATAATCAGCTTCTATTAAAATATTAATAGCATCAATTAAATCATATAAGTGTACAAAATCTCTATGATGTCTTGTAACATACTCTAGTTTATTATTAAACAGTTTGTCAAAGAACATATCTTTACGCGGTGTATTAGAATATACTGTGTGAAAACGCATACCTAATGTGTTAGGATAACGAGATGCAAGTTCTTCTAGTACATACTTAGACGCCGCGTAAGGGTTCAAATCGGGCTCGTAAGCACTCGAACTGCTCGCATATAGTATACGTGTATTCTCATAACGATCAAACAAGCGTCTGCTTGCTTCTACGTTATTCATCCAATATGCACTTGGATCATTAATGCTTTCACGCACACCCGACCGGCCTGCTAAGTGTATAATTAAATCAAAGTCTTTATTTGGAAAATCACAAGTCAATAAGTCAACACCATCTTGTAAATCAATACCTGTAACAGTATGATTTAGTTCGAGTGCTTTTATTAAGCTAGATCCTATAAATCCTTTATGACCCGTTAGTAAAATGTTCACGTAGTTTCTCCCATGTATGTTGCCAGCCATCGACTTGATGCGAAAAGCCTAGCTGAAAGTCTTTTAGTGCATATGCTAATGGTAAGTCATTACCGCCTTCAAACATTGCATCACCATAAAAATGTATGGTGTCATCTTCTTTAAAGTCGCGTAATATCTGTGACTTATCTGCACCGCGAGGAGCAATATCAATACCAGTCTCACCACCTACTGTTGCGTGTAAGTCTGGAAACATTGTATTAAATGCACTTGCTATATTAATACGCTCATTTTTAACAGTATCATATTCTACATACTTTGCACGTTGTTCTGCATTTGCATTACGTCCTACAACACTGAAGTTAGCCATACCACTGCGTTGTTCAATATGATTACCTGTGCGCAAACTAAACAGGCTTTCGTACTCGCAACTAATTAAAAATGTCCTTGCTAGCTCAGGCAATGTCCATCCGCTTTTAAGTATATTTGTTTCAGCATCCCAAACATCACTACCTGAACATTGGTAAACACGTTCACATTTATTGTAAATATCTAATCCAACCTGTTCGACAGTTTTAGCTTTGTCACTACCAGTAACTAAGTACACTTCGTTCATTAAACAGAAGTCACCAAACCATATAGCAAAGTCTAAGTTTATATGGTCACGACTAGGTGTTAGTGTACCGTCTACATCAAATATAAATTTATTGTTCACAAACTCTTTTCCTTAAATCACTTGAACTAAAACGATGATCTCTTTTGTTAAAATGTAAGTCTATATCGCGCCGTCTACAGATATCTTTTCCTGTAAAGTCTTTGTCGCGATACTCCTCTCCTAATATTCTAACATCAATATTGTACATTGTCAAGATATCTTCTAGGTCTTGTTCTGTACCATACGGAATAATTTCATCTACATAACTTACTGCTTTAAGTTGTGTATACCGCTCCACAACAGTTTGTATAGGAGCGTTTTTTTCTTTACGATCTTGACTAGGATCTACTTGCAATCCACAGATCAAATACTCACATTGATCTTTTGCTTCACGTAACATTTGCACATGGCCGGAATGTAATAAATCAAAAGTGCTACAAGTAAATCCTACTTTCATTCTATTGACTCCTTTGACACAGGTTGACAAAGATCTCCAGTGCCTGTCCAGTAATTATTTCCAGAAGAAAGTTTAAGCTCGTATAACACACCGTCTATACATGCCTTTTCTCGGGTTACTATGTTGTAAAGTCCATAAACTCCTGTAACCACTACCAGAGAAAATATAACTATTAATATAATTAATCCCTTCATGTGTGATTCCTCTTCCCATTGAATACGCATACAAAATATAGTTCTTCGTGCATGCCTGCATGTACACGATGGAATACTCCGTCTTCAATTAATACAACATCACCTGGTTGTACCTTAATTGTTACATCGTCTAATTCCATCTTACCAGTACCTTCAATAAAGTAATATACTTCTTCTTGTCCTGGATGGGCATGGCCCGTTGTTGCTTTGCGTTGTTGCAGTCGAGTACTGCTAACTACTAGATTGTTTAATATTGTGTTATCTTTAACAATATAACGTTCATCTTCTTTAGCAATTATACCGCCTATGTCATTAATCAGTACTTTCATACATTATTTCCTTTAATTCAGTTATCTTTTCAATAACCTCTTCAATAGTATTTAGGTCTTGCTCACTCTCTGTATCAATTTCTATTTCTAATTTAATCTTCATATTCTTACTCCAAAATATTATAGTTCTCTTAATGCTTTCGCCTAACTCTAATGTTTCCAGACACTGTTACTCTAAAGTCATTGACATTGTAAAACGGATACACTTGGTGATACATTTTTGCAGGAAATATACAAATTGTTCCTTCAAATGAGGTGTCAACTGGCAGTCGTAATGTCCGAACTGCACCTAACGAATTACAAAACACAAATTCAAATTTACCTATTCTATCTTTGCTTGCAGAGTACGACTGAGCACCTAAATCGTCATTAAATGAATACGGAATATGTGTCCAAACAACAAAACTTAGAAGTCCTGAATGTAAATGTAGCGGTAAAAATTCAGTAGGTCTTTGATAATTTATCCACATTCTTTCTATATACAAGTCTGCTTGATCTATTGTATCAATATCACTAACTAATAACTCAGATTCTATATCAGGATATGTGTTTATATACACATTTGCAAGTTTCATAAGTTCTGTTTCTAAACTATTTCTACTTTTGGTAGGTTCTGTAAAAAACAATTCTTGTGGAAGATCAGGTTGAAACATTTGTAATAGGTAATCTTTTGTTTTACCAGAAGATTCTATTATGTTGTCTATACCTTGCATTGCATCTTTTTTTAACATCTGGAATGTAAACGGATTAAGTTCAGTTAAATAGATGCCTGTTTGATGCTCCATTAAATCATCGTTATAATTAAATTTATTACCACGTACAAGCATTATTGATCCCCAAAGTCAAACAAGCTAGTAAACGTATTGTGACGTTTAGTATCTTCTAATGGATAGTCTAACACACCAATTAAGTTGTCTAGTTTATTATCAATAATAGTTTCTGCCATTGCTAAATCATCAAACGGAAGTTCTTTGAACCATTCTGGCAAACGCATTTGATCCGTTGGATATGCAACACTTGTATACCCTAGTGGATTCTGCTTCAGTTTACACACAATAACTTTCATACCGTCGACAATCTCTTCCGAATATTTGTCGCCGTTCATACGTTTAAGTGTATTCCAATTAATACTAGCTCTAACATGCCCAGGCATGTTAGCTTTGCCTTGCTTTTCTTCAAGTCTGCGATAATGTCCAACTTTGTTTGCACGTTTAGGTGACCCTTTCTCGTATCCAGGGCGTTCATGAAATTGTAAACGGAATTCTGTAATACGATCAAGTACATCCTTCTGTGGCTTATCAGTAAGTACCATAAGTAATAGCTCACTTAGGAATTCTTGCATAAACACAGGAGTATCACTTCTACGTAAGTCTAAGCCCATTGCTTTTACTTTGCCCGGCTTGCCATCTGTGTCTGTTCTAAAGCCTTCAATATCTGTAACTAGAGCCGCATAACGCTTCTTAGTAATAAACAATCCGCTTTCTGCAACAATCTCTCTAGCTGCCGCGATAACGTCTGACCTACTCTTTGGACAATGAAATGCTTTTTGCATCATATCTGGAAATGTTATGTTTGCAGCTTCGCATACTTGATCGTAAAGTGTAATAACATTCTCTTTACTCCAAGGAACCTTACCTGCTTCTACATCAGCTTTTAAAGCCGGCCACGCACTAAAGTAACAAGAGTCAGTATCACCATAGATCATTGCATCACCAGTGTGATCATAAACACCTGTAATAGTCTTATTAACTTCTGCACTCATGTGCTTAACAATTGTACGTCCGCTTAGTGTAGTACTTTGTCCGATGCGCTTATCAAAGAATCTACATCCTGGATTAAGAATAGCACCATACAAACTGTTCAAGTTAATCTTCTTAACCAACTGTCGCTTATCCCAATACTCAATCTCTGCCTCATTGCCTGCGTCTTTTGCTTTCTTGAGCATCTTCTGCAAGTCTTTACGTTCACTATACCACCGTTTTAGGATACCTGGAATAACACCTTCAAACTCTGTAGTAAAAATAGTACCGTTAGCACTTAGCATCCAAGGTTGATTGCTATCAAAAATTACTTTATGGATTTCAGCACCACTTAGTACATCACTACGACCGTCTTCCCAGTCAATAGTTAGTGAAATGTCTTTGCGCTGCTCTATAACTGCATCGTATTCTTCAGTAGCAAACTTACCTTCCCAACTACCAGCAAAGGTTTTCTTCTTTAAGAACATGTCTGTGTGTACGCGGTCGTCACTAATCTCCGGACGTATTTGTCCAATAACAGTTTCCGGTGCCATATTCATTGCACGAATCACTGAAGGATACAGTGAGTTCAAATCCATCGAACCGATCCACTTGTGCAAGCCTTTCTTAGGAAACGCAACATATGCACCAGCAGCTTGTGTAGCTTCTTCGTCACGTTTTTTGCGATTTGGAACTTGTAAACCTCTGTGATGTGCTTCGTTAACAATTGCTTGTTCGGTAACAGCAACAGCGCCCATTGTAGTTTGCAACATAACAGTATTAGAATGCGCAAGTTCGTTGCTTAGATCAATAAAGCGAAGCTTCTTATCCAACTTGTCAAGTAGTGCAGTATCTTGAATGTTATATTGAATAAACTTGCGGAAGTCGTTGTTGTAAAGTGCGTCAAGTGTACCTTCATACTGCGTCTTGTTCTCACCTACTTCAATTTCACCAATAGCATCTAGTCGATATGTGTGACGCTCTTCATAAGTGTACTTACGATACAAGTTCAAACTGTCTAAGTGTACACGCCCAACTAGGTCAAACGTTTCACTTTCCTTACCAAACTTCTCGTACATACGCTTCTTAGGAAGTTGTCCCCACAAGCAGAATCTACGTGTGTCATCTTTGCTTAGTACTCTTGCAGTCCTGTTTACAGTATACGGAATATCATATCCTTCACTGTTCCAACCACTTAGTACGTCACTGTCTTCAATTAATGTTAAGAAAGTGTCAATCATATCACCTTCTTTTTCAAACAACATTACGTTGTCAATGCCTTCAAGCTCTTTACGTGCTTCTTCCATAGTAAGTGTTTTAGGTGGTACAGCAATACACACCATTGTGTCAAGCCACTGCAAATACACACTAATACTTGTAATAGGCATAAACGGATCACTAGGATCAGCAAAGCCTCGCTCTGGATCAAAGTCAGTCTCAATGTCAAAGAAAGCAATGTTTAGCTTAGGAGCATCTTGATTAAGATAGTTTTCACTTAAACACTGAAAGATTGGATTAATATCGCTTTCAAACAGTTCTTTGTCTCTATTGATTGCAACTTCTTTGCGGAAGTCCTTAGTGTTTTTACACACAATGCGACTTAATTGGTCGCCGTACACACTTTTGTACTTGCCCTTTTGGTCTTTATAATAAAATGTATATTTTACAGGGTATTCGCGGAAAGTTCTCTTCCCGTCTTTGCGTTCAACTGCCCGAATAATATCGGAATCTCGGTCAAACATTGCATCTACGTAACTCATTTATTCTCCTTGTTGCTTGTGGCCAACTAACCTTAAACCTGCTCGTAAAGTGAGCGACTCTATATTATTAATTATTAGAACAATAAGCCCGCAATGTAAATTACGGTTAGTCCTACGTTCATAACAATTAAACTTTGTTCTTTCCAAAGGACACCAACAAGTATCCAAAGGCTATTACTAATAATGAAAGCCCAAATGTACAAAGGGTAAACATTAAATGCAGCTAGAGTAGCGGCTGTTAATAAACAAACAGTTGCTACCCATGCTAGCCATTGATAGGGCTTTACCACCATAACGCGGCAACTCCATATCCGTATACATTAACTACTGCAAAATATGCTGTTAACAACATGACCCAGGCCGCACCTCTACGTACAGCCGCATAACATTGTGAAACTGCTCCAATAAAGAATCCTGGATAAACGAATAGCATATTTGGATCTCTTGCGTTAACAGCAAGTGTTAAACTTGCGGCTACAGTGAAGATAAAACTTATAAGCTCAAACGCAAATGCAGTTTTGTCTGTTGTGTAGCTGTTAATCCAGAACTCTTTAATCACGGTCATACCTTATCAATACCAACTGTAGCAACTAGTGTTTCTAGGTCATCATATGCATCGACATGCTTATCCCAGTCACGCTTCTGCGCAATTTTGATTGCTTTTGTAATTAGACTAGGCTTAATGTCTAGTTCTTCAGCAACAGCTTTTACTGTTTCTTTAAGACCCATATTAAGATCTTCAACTTCTTGTAGAACTGTCACGCCTTCTTTAACCAAACGTTCAAGTTTAGCTTTTTCTTCTGCACCATAGGTACGATCACTCATAGGTCTCTCCTGTTGTTTGTTATATATTATTATAGCGCAGATCGTGAAAAAAGTCAAGTAAAAACTTGACTTTATTTTAATGTATTAGCTGTTAGGTTATTTGTAGTCGTTTAGAGCTTTCATTAATTGCTCTTTAATTGATAATGTGTCGTTCTTTTTAGTCGATTCACCGGCGTGTATTGCGGCTTGTTGTTTCTTACGCATAGGATGTCCTTTACCGTGGATACCTTTCTTACGTCCGTCTCCTTCACTAAGCATTGATTCAAGTGCTTCGATTCTACGCTCTAATGCTGTGATGCGGTCTTCATCTGCTTCGCCTACTAACTGGTCTTTTAGTGGATGTTTAGTACGTCCTAGTTCTGCTTTAGGTATAGGAGCATTTGCTTTAGCTTGTCCTGCACTACCAGTTTTTTGTGATTCAGTTATAGCAACACCTGCTAGTGCTGCAAAGCTTGATAAGTCTAAATCAAGTGGCATACTGCCTTCTGCAACATTTACACTTTCAGTAACATAGTCTTTTGTTGCAGGAATGTCTCCTAAGCCGCCACCTTCTGCTGCTGCCCGCATTTTAGCTAGGTCTTCTTTAGGATCACTTGGGTCAAGTGCAAATAATTTTTGTTGAAGTGCGTTAAAGTCCATAACTTTTCCTTAATCACACTTACACGAGCCAGGCTCGCCGCGTTTTTTACCTGCTACTTTAGTACAGCCTTTCCAGCACTTCTTGTAGATGTTGCTGTTACCGTGACGCTTGCCTTCTTTAAGATCTGAAAGTTCTTTCTTTTCGGAAGCAGTTAACATAGTTTTACCACATTCGTTACAAGTTTGTGTAGACTCAGAAAGTTTCGATGCTAGTTTCTTGTTAAGTGCTTCTCCCATTTGAGATTCATAATTCATATCAACTGCCGGTGCTTCCTCGTCACCTTGATTAAATTGTATATCATAATCTAATGAATGGTACACACTATCCATGTAGTCAGCAGCCTTAGTAATCTTAGCTTGCTGCCACCCTTCAATTCCGTCTGCTTCAGTAACTTGCTTCATCATGTCGTGCAGCTTAATGGCATACTTTGCAATTTTATATAGGTCAGCTCGAGCCATTTGCACTTCGTGATCACGCTCAGCCATACCGGCCATATCCGCTAAACTCTCTTTTATTTCTTTATCTCGCATTGAAGCACTCCAATTTATTATATAGTATTTATCGTTTTATTAACTGACCGGTCATTAAATTGCTATTTGAATCTTGAGCATTTTTTGCTGTACCGTTTTTATTCTTTTTTGGTTTTTTAACGTTGCGTGTTATACTAGGGTTTGAAACGTTAGCAACTGAACTAGCACTAGTACCGCCCGATGTTATTGTTTCGCTTATTCCTGCTTGTGCTTTTGCAAGCATTGGCTTTAGTTTAGCTAACTCTGCCTTTACTTGGGGCACTTTAGGATGATTAGGATTATTTCTAATTAACTCTTCGTAGTCTTTAACTGCTTTTGCAACAACATCGTAAGATCCCTTAACTCCAGTTTTTATTAAATTGCCGAGATCGTCTTTTTCTGTTGCTATACCAATGTCTTGAAACTCATCTCTTAATTTTTTATTTGATCTACGTCCTGATCGTCTACCTGCGTGTTTTGCTTTTTTACGTAATTTAGACTTGTAACCTTCGTCTACTTTTTTGTTCTTAGCATGACAATCACAATGTTCGCAGTCAGGTCCGCACTTACATTCTGTTACAGGCTTACCGCAACATGCTTCTGGACACATCTCTACTTTTGCTTCTGTTATTTCAAATATTTTCATTTTACGATCTTCCCGATTTCATGTTAGCACACCAGTGCAACATCTTGGCTTTTTCGCCACTTGCTTTTTTTGCTTTTGCTCTTAAGTCTGTT
>Ga0307488_10001759_pt1 | contig 18169 bp, 12 predicted proteins | sample SB02metaG_FD_202248 | JGI IMG/M metagenome (GOLD analysis project Ga0307488, IMG submission 202248) | Sea-ice brine microbial communities from Beaufort Sea near Barrow, Alaska, United States - SB 0.2 | ecosystem: Environmental > Aquatic > Marine > Coastal | place: USA: Alaska | collected... | reverse complement strand
TAGGTGTCAGGAACATCCCGTCCGCGTCGCTTTATTTTGTCTTCGGCGCTTTTGGGAAGTTTGTCGAGGCAGTGGATCCGACCATCGCCAGCGACAATGCCATTATGGAGAAAGCTATGAAGAGCAGGGATTTCCCAGAGCTTCTCGCCGGTATGGCGATCAAAGCCGACTAGGCCGGCACTGGCCGAATAGTCTTCGATCGATGGAACCACCGCTTCACCATCAGCAGCGTATTTTTGGCTGAAATTGGCAAAGCCTTTGCCGCCGATAAGAACGTCTTCGTAAATCCCGATGAAACCCCATTTCGGAGCTTCACTCTGCCCGCTGGATTTAGTCAACCGAATGATCCTTTTGGTTTCCCCCGTCTGGGGATCGAGGATGTGGCAGCCATCGTCGATTGCCAAATAAATCGCGTCTTCGGTGGCGACGTAATTCGCTCCCCGGCCGTTCGCTCCGGGAATGTGCTTTTGGTTGTAGGCCGGATCGAGGGGTGTGTCTTTGTAGGTTTCGTTGTAATAGATACCGAAGGTGCCGAGGTCGTCGAAGTGGCGAATCCAGAGGACTCGGCCAGTGTAGACGTCGCGGGCGCTGATGCTGTTGATGCCCTCAATGAACATACGTCCACCGATAACCTGTTCGGGTGGGCCGTGGCCATGGCGGGGGAGGACGTTCGCATTCGAGCTGCCACCAAACCAGAGGACGCCGAGGGGGAGCTTCAAGCGGCTGTCGTCGGATTTAACGGAATTGGCGATATCGCCATATTGGTGGGTCCAGTCGGCGGAATCGGGGAGGGCACCTTCCCGGAAAACAATCAACTCAGAGTCATTTTCTGTGATCTTCCCGCGTTTCAGATCGGCCGTGTCGACCAGTTCGCGAACGGCGGGATCAAGTGAGAGCGCTCCGCCATAGGGGCGCACTGAGTTGTAGAGGGATGTAAGCTCACCTTCAGTCAGTTGCCCGACGGAAGGACTGACATGAACGAGATGGGCGATATAGGGAGGTGCTTTGAACGTGGCCGGGGTGCCTTGATGAATGGTGATGCGGTCGCCGTATAGACCGGCGGCATCGAATCGTCGCCGAAGTTGTGCGACTTTCTTCGCGTCAGCGTCAACTGCAATGATGCGCAGATCGGAGCCGGTGAGCACTGACTCAAGAAGCTCGATGTCATCAATGCCATACCAAAGGCAATAGCCATCTCTAGAATTTGTTTGCTCGAGAAACTTTGCGGCACGGGCTGCGGCGGTGGCGACGGGTTTCTGAGTCTCCGGGACGATGGTTCGATCAGAATGGGGGCTGGAGCCGAATGCCATAATCTGACCATCCAGGGTGACGGCGAAAAGTTTCCCGTTCGCGACAAGCAGACGTTTGATATTTCCTTCGACCTTAAGTGTCCAGGCTGGAACCCCCTCATGCCCGCTGTCGGAGAGATCGATCGCGGTCAGGGAGTTCATACCGCCGGCAAAGAGCCTGTTACCGGCCTTGATTAGATCGCCGGTGCCATCTGCCTTGATCGACCAGACCTGCTTCTTTTTCGAATCAAACACCTGAATCATCTTTTCTCCGGTGTGGTGGGAAGTATAGAGGTAGTCCGGAGTGAGAACCGGTTCACTGCAGGTGAATGAGTCTTTTTTGCCGTCGGCGACATCGTAACTGCAAACGCCCCGCTCGCGGGTGTGGACAAAGTATTCGGAGCCGTTTGCGATCACAAAGGAGCCTCCGTGGCCTTTGCCGCCGGCGTTGATTTCGAAATGCATGAATTTGCCGGTCGAGCGATCGAAGGCAGCAGGGACCGAACGCCCGCCGGGGACGAGGAGATATTTGTCGGTGGCGACGAGGGTTCCTTGGGGAGCGACTCCGGCGAAGGAGGGAGCGCTGTGCGGTTGTTTGATATATTGGGCGCCAGTGCTGTCGTTCACCCAATTTACAGCCCCGGTGTCAGCGTTCAGAGAATAGATGAACGTGCCCATGAAGGGCCAGATACTGGCAGCGAAGTAGACCTGTCCGTCGCGGATTACCGGACCGCCACGGGCTGGCCACGCTGAGATAAGACGTTTATTACCGAGGACTTTCAAGGGAGACGGACCGCCCGCAAATTTCCAACGAAGCGCGCCGGTCTCGGCGTCGAGACAATAGAGAAATCCGTCGTCACTGGTGATGTAGACATTTGATTCGTGCCCTACCGGGGGAAGTCGGACAGGGCCATCCGTGTAGAAACTCCACGATTGGCTCCCGTCGGCAGTGTTGTAGGCCACGACCTTGTCAGAGTCGTTGAAAGTGACAAACATCAGGTCGCCTAGAACGATCGGCTCGAAGATGCGATCGTAGGACATCAAGTCGTGGTTCAACGGATCGTCCCAGACCTGTTCGCGGGGCGAGAGCTTTAATGTCCATTGATGTTGGAGTTCGCCGGGAAGGTTTTCGGGAGAGGCGGCACGGTGTTCGGCGTCGTAACGCCACATGGGCCAGTCTTCGGCGCTAAGGGAACTGCCGAGACAAAGGGAAATTGCAGAAAAGAAATGGATCTTGAAGCCGCAGGGAACCCGAAGTTTGTCACTTGGATCGCTGATAGGAAGTGTTTTTAGAGTGGGCATCGGTTCGCATGAGATTGTCTGGATATTTTCGCCCTGCGTCTAATCATTTATTCTCCAGCTTTCCGGCCCTTCAGGAATCGCCCGCTTCCCGCGCAGCCGCTTCCCGCAGTTTGTCCTTTTTGCTTTTGCGGCGGCCTTTGATGCCGCCAGTGCCCGTTGAGGACGGTGCCGCTATCTCAGTGGGTTCAAAACCAGCTATTTCTTCGCGCGGAATATTCAATTGATTGCGTTTCTCAATCAAGTTGAAGTGAGCCTGGTTTTCCACCGTGACGAAACTAATCGCTACCCCGGCTTCTCCCGCCCGGCCGGTGCGACCAATCCGATGCGTGTAATCGGCCGGGGAACGCGGCAGATCATAATTGAGCACCGCCGGCAGCTGGGCAATGTCGAGTCCACGCGCGGCGAGATCGGTCGCGACCAGAACCTGAATCGTCGAGTTTTTGAATCCGCGCAGAACTTCGCTGCGCATATCCTGACTGAGGTCGCCATGAAAAGAATGCGCGTTGATCCCTTTGCGGTGAAGTTTGTGGGCGACGTGATCTGCCGTGTATTGTTTCGCCACAAAAACAAGGACGCGGGTCCAGCCTTCATCCGCGATCAGATGGCGGAGCAGGGGAGTGCGCTTGGCGGTATCGACGCGAATGGCGCGTTGTTCGATATCCGGTGCATCCAGCGGGTCGGTGTCCACTTGGATCTGGGTGGGTTCGTGCAGGAGATCCGCAGCCATGGCTTCAACCGATGCCGGAAAGGTGGCCGAGAACAGCAGATTCTGGCGACGCTTTGGCAACAAGGCGAGGATACGGTTCAATTCATCCGCAAAGCCGAGATTGAGCATGCGATCGGCTTCATCCAGAACCAGCGAGCTCACATTGGAAAGCGTCACGGCATTGCGTTCGACGAGATCGAGAAGCCGCCCCGGAGTGGCCACGATGAAGTCAGCGCCGCCCCGTAGGGCCATCATTTGAGGATTGATCGAAACGCCACCCACCGCACTGATCACCTTGATCCGCTCCGGAAGATGTCTCGAGAATTCCTGCACAACATCCCGAACCTGAGATGCGAGTTCGCGTGTCGGCACGAGGATTAAGGAATGAACCTGTTTCGGTGTCTTACGAGGGGCTTCGAGCCATTGCTGAAGTAAGGGCAACACAAACGCTGTTGTTTTGCCTGATCCTGTCTTCGCCGTAGCCAAAACATCACCGCCGGTGAGGACGGCAGGGATTGCGGCCGTTTGCACGGGGGTGGGAGAGTCGTATCGATCAGCCGCACGGATCAGAAGATCCGACAAGCCGGGAACGGAAAAAGGCATTGCTACCTATAAAGCAACTGAAGGATACTTCTCGCAGAATTGAACGGAAACAGTGGGAAACAGAAGTTCATGATTTTCGAACCAATAGGGTTGGTTCGTCGAACGCACCCTATTGGATCGGAGCAAGGAAGAAGTCGAATCCCATTAAGAACTCTCACTTCTCTCACTCCACCGCCAGTTGCCTTTCGAGGCCATCCAGAATCAAGTTGAGTGCAAACTCAAACTCTGATTCATACATTTGACTGGCGTCAGTCCAAAGGATCCGCCAAAGCTGTGCCGATCCCCGTCGTCCCGTAGCCGTTGCCGCAGTAGAAAAGGCGGAGCTTGGATCCTTCACGAACGACGTGCGGGTATTCGACCATTTTGTTTTCCCACGCGGCCTCCCCGGGGGCGAGAGCAAGGTTTTCATCCGGCTTGCCGCGATGCCACGTCAAGCCGTCCTCACTGCTTGCTTCGCAAATCGAGTAGGCGCCGAAGTGCGTCCCAATCCCCGCGTAGATTGCCCGCCAACCATCCTCCACTGGCCACACATTCAGAGCGATGGTGGCGGCATTTTCATACTCCGCTTCCGCCCGCGGTCGCAGGACGACTCGCTTGTCCGTCCAGTTGATTCCGTCATAGGAATGCGCGACCACCGATTGTTTGGCTTGATTGATTTGAAGCGTTTTTCCCGATCGCCCCGTCGCCAGGGTGTAATACATGCGATAGAGAATCCGCCCGTCTTTTTGCGGAAGTTCGATGATCGGTCCGCCACCGGCGATCCCCTTGTTGTCGGGCCAGTCCGGAAATCCGTCTCCCCGCAGCACCACATCGCCGGTCTTTTCCCAATGGATCAAGTCGTCGCTGACCGCCAGCCCGATTCCGGCAAACGCCTGCAGCCCGTCGCCGCTGCTGCCACGGCCCGTGTAATAGAGATGCCACTTATCACCAATCCGATGAACGCAGGGAAGCACGCACCACAACTCATCAAAATCCCTCTTGCCACCAACATCGAAGAGAGGCCCATGCCGCGTCCAACTCGTCACGTCATCGATCGGGCAAGTCGCCCGGCAAATACGTTGCCTTCCTTTTGCATCCGCTCCCGAGTAGAACATCCAGTATTCCCCCAGGTCCTCCCGCGTCACCACGAAGGGGTTCATACAGCGCTTCCGATCAAAGTCATTGTCGCTCGGCGGCAGCACTGGATTCCGCGGGTCCCGTTTCCATTGGTGAACCCGGAAAGGCTCCGGTGCCTCCGCGCCGAGGGCGGACTCAGAGAACAGTGAACCGGTCCCACCCAACGAAAGCGCCCCGACAACTCCGGCCTGTCCTAACAAACGGCGCCTACTGATTGAATGTCCACTTTCTCCGTTGCTCATCCGAAGATCATTGAAAATATGCCCTTCAAGGTCAATCCACGATACACTCCCGTATTCGCGCGGAGTGGCAGGCACCGATGCGTAATAGTGACACCCGCTCCGCGCTTTCCGGAAGGCGGCCGCCATAGTCACGCCATCTTGCGTGATGACTAATTGAGGTCATTGTGATTGATGAAAAAGAACCCCGCTCGATTTCTGGTTGGCAGCATTCTGGGAATTGGTTTGCTTGCGGTGATTCTTTGGTTCGGGGTGCTGACCAGTGCCGCATCGCGTTCATTGGCAACGAGGCTCGGCAAAATTCATGAACTGATTGAGCCTTCGTCAGAAGTGGTTACGCTGGTTTCGGGACAGTTCTTGTTTTCCAAGGTTACCGGAATCCCCAGGGAACTTGCGGGGCAGGGAGCGCAGTTCAGTTATCAAGCGCCGGACAAACTCTTTCTCAGTGCAGAGGTCGACGGTGAGAAGTATCACATCGCCCGGGACGGGCAGGAGGTGAAGATTTTTGTGCCGCACAAAGACATGGCGCTTGTGGGTGCTAACGATGTACCCCGTTTTTCGAATCGGCCGGACAGTCTTGATCCGATCGAATTGCCTTCGTTTGCGTTGCCGGTGAGTCGGAACCTGATGCGCCTGTTACCTGCCATGATCTCAGCGGAATCGTAAGTGAGTGCGGACGGAACTTATTCATGCTCGATTGAAGCCATTTGCGGCAGAACGATTGGAGCTCCCTGAATCGCTTGAGCTGACCCTTGTTTTTGACGAGTCGTCAGATAGTCCGCAATCCGTTCGGGTCCAAGATGGAGAGAAGCTCGATGTTCAGGTGGACTTTACGGATTGGGCCACGAGCCGGGACATCAGCAAACAAGCTGGCTGGAACGAGGTTCGCGAGACTCCGGAACCGGAGCGGGTCGCGCTTTCCCACCTTGCAAAATTCGTCGATGTCACGCTATCGAATTTGAACAGCAAAGCGGAACCGCTGCCGCCGGTGATGGGAAAACGGAGCGTGTTGGCGCATTCGGGAGCGGGCCGCTTGGAAGATCACGACGGCACGAAAGTCTTGTTTTTAAAAGGAACGCCGGAGGAGATGGGAACCCAACATGGCGAGTTGTTGAAAGAGGAAATCCGCGCGGTGACCGATCGAATTCTCTACGGGATCGGAGTCGGAAGTTCGTTCGCCAAAGGCCGCTGGTTTTTCGGCGAAATCCAAGAAGCGGTCTCACATCTGCATCCTCACACCGATCCCCGCTATCTGCGCGAAATGGATTCGCTGGCGCTTGCGGCAGGACTTGAGCAGGAGGAATCGCGGCTTTCGAATTTTTTCCCCGAACTGTTTCACTGCAGCGGGTTTGCGCTTCATGGCAGTGCCACAGTTGATGGGACAATGTATCACGGCCGGGTGCTTGATTACATGCGCGGTGTGGGATTGGAGCAAAATGCTGTGGTGATGATTTATGAGCCGGACGAAGGCAATGCCTGGGCCAATGTCGGCTACGCAGGATTCATCGGCACGGTCACGGCGATGAATGAGAGGCACATCGCGATCGGCGAAATGGGTGGGCGCGGCGAAGGCAACTGGGACGGGAAAGCGATGGTGCAACTCATGCGCGAGGTGATGGAAAAGGCCGATACACTCGAAGAAGCCGTCGCCATCATGGACCGCGGACCGCGGACCTGTGAGTATTACTATGTCATCTCCGATGCGAAGTCCGGCAAGTCTGTCGGGATCGCGGCGACGCCCGAAAAGTTCGAAACGATTCTTCCCGGAGCGATGCACCCGCAGCTTCCGAGTCCGGTGAAGGATACCGTATTGATGTCTGCCGGTGATCGTTACACCGAACTGTCCCGTCGTTTCAAAGCCGGCTTCGGGACGTTCGATGCGGAATCGGCTCGTGAATTGATGACTCATCCCGTCTGCATGAAATCGAACATTCAATCGGTGTTGTTTGAGCCAGGGTCGCTCGATTTTTGGTTCGCCAACGCGGACTCGAAAAATGTCGCTAGTCACACGCGCTACGGCAAATACAATTTAGGCGAGCTGCTGAAGTCAGGTGATGGGTTGACTCAAGCAGTCGCGCCTAAAACCCCGTGATTGTATTTCGAGCCTCTTTCTGGAAAAATGGCCCATCCAATGCCACAACTAATTGGTAACTGATCTTCGATTGACGACAAAAAAATGAAAATATTTCCCATCCCCCGGCTATCCGTATTGCTTTTGAGTATAGCAGTCTTGATTCAAGCACCCGTTCATGCGGCCGAAAAGACCAAGCAGACAAAGCCGAATTTCATCATCATCTACACTGATAACCTCGGTTACGGTGACATTGAGCCTTTTGGATCCACTGCGCATCGGACGCCGAATTTGAATCGCATGGCAAAAGAGGGACGGAAGTTCACTCATTTTAGTGTGACCGCCGGAGTCTGCACGCCTTCGCGGTCGAGCATCATGACAGGTTGCTATTCGCAACGCGTCGGGATGCACGACAATCCGCGCGATGGCTGGGTCCTGCGACCGGTTTCGCCTTACGGTTTGAATCCGGACGAGATCACGATCGCCGAAGTCCTAAAAGAACAGGGTTACGCCACGGCAATGGTCGGAAAATGGCACCTCGGCGATCAGAGCGAATTTATGCCGACAGCGCAGGGCTTCGATTATTTTTTCGGAATTCCCTACAGCGATGACATGACTCAAGAAGCGGGAATTCGAAACGCCAATCGCAAAAATCCGCGCGCTCCGGCGATTACTGATTCGCCGTGGCCGCCCCTTCCTTTGCTTGAGAATAACAAGGTGATCGAAGCGCCGGTGGATCGCAACGGCCTGACAAAACGTTACACGGAAAAAGCGAACGAGTGGATTGAGCAACACAAAGACGAGCCGTTTTTTCTCTACTTTCCACAAGCCATGCCGGGAAGCACCAGCACGCCGTTTTCGAGTCCTGAATTTCGCGGAAAAAGCAAGAACGGCCCGTGGGGTGATTCGATTGAAGAACTGGATTGGTCACAAGGCCAGTTGATGGACAAGCTTGTCGAGTTGGGGATCGAAAAAAACACGCTCGTCATTTGGACCTCCGACAACGGCGCGCCGATTCGGCCTGAGCCTGGAAACATCGCGAGAGGATCGAATCAACCGCTGCACGGTCGCGGCTACACAACGTCCGAAGGTGCTTTCCGGGTTCCGACGATTATGTGGTGGCCGGGAACGGTTCCGGCTGGAACGACTAGCGAAGAATTCTGCACGACGATGGATTTGCTGCCGACGTTTGCGCGAATGGCAGGCGGACAGGAGCCTCAGGACCGTAAGATCGACGGGCACGACATTCGGCCTCTCATCCTCGGCGAGGCCGAAGCCAAAACTCCCTACGATGCCTTTTACTATTATGATGGTGTCCAGCTTCAGGCGGTTCGTTCCGGGCCATGGAAGCTGTTTGTTCCGTTGGAGAATTTCAGAAATCATCCGCACTTTTCCAAGAAAAAAGAAAATTCAGGAGAGCCGCTTTTATTCAACGTCGTGACCGATATCAGCTGCGAGAAAAACGTTGCGGGTGATCATCCCGAAATTGTCGCGCGCTTGACCAAACTGGCGGAAGCTGGTCGCGCCGATCTCGGCGATGGAAAAAAACGCGGATCAGGACAACGTGCCATTGGGAAGATGGAAAACCCGGTTCCGCAGGTGCTTAGCAATTGATCTCATCTGCGGATAAATCAAAGGGTCGCTAGCGGCTTTCCAGAAACTTTTCGAATTCCGGCTCCCACGTTTTGCCGTTCAATTCTACTTCTGAATCTTCCATCGCGGCACCACGTTCTTGATATAGTGGGCTTCTTGCTCGGCTTGATCCGTTGCGCTCACTTGCGGGGCATGAGGGGCGCCGATGTTGACCTTTACCTTTTCAACAAGGAAGCCAGCGGTGTCTTTTTCAATCGCAGCCGAGCGGAGCCGCAGATAGGACAAGCCGTTCAGCGTGGGATTGAGGACAGGTAACTGACACGCCATTGTGTCGTCGACAGTGACGCGACAGGTTCCAGCAGCAAGATCCCAGTCGAAGCTGACTTCGGACCATTCGCCGGGCTTCAATTGAACGTCGCCGATTTTCCCGTCCTTAGTGAGATCGGTCCGGAAAATGGCAAGGTCTTCCCCCCAATCGTTAACCGGATCAAAGAAGCGATCGTTCAGGCAAATGACACCCCCTTGAAAACCTTCGCGGATTAGTAATCGTGTCGTGAGCGTTCCCTTCCAGCCGTTTGGAAAATTCCAGGTGGCTCCATCAGCGGGGAGATCATCAGGTTTACGAAGGTGAAGACATTTCTTCGTTGGATCCGATGGATTTGGGACAAGCGCACAACCGACTTCGCGAGCCCGCCACCAGCGTTTGGCCGGCCCGTAATGTTTGTAAACGGACCAGTTCTCAAGTCCGTTTTTGGTGAAATTCGTCTCGCGTTCGGTGGCGATCACCCACTCCGGATCGACCAAAATAGGATTGCGGCCTCCTTTTCCCTGGCCAGCAAGAATCACCAATTGCCCCTCCTGATCATAGGCGCTGAGCGGGTAGGCGGTTCCGCGGTCGCCGCTCTTTTCGGGATTGTCGTTCCGCCGATGATCGAGGTAAATCTCCCGGAATCCCCGCCATGTTTTTCCGTCGTCGTCTGAAACAGCGATATGTAATGCATCACGTCCTCCGTACACTCCCACGCCGTCTTCGCGGGGCGGCATTTCGCAATTGTTCCAACAAACGACGAGCCAGCCATTTCGATGACGCATGACATTTGGCGGCCCAGTCGACGTATAAAACTGGCTGGCGCGAGCAGGACTCCAGGTCGTGCCGTGATCGGTCGAGCTTGATTCGTAGAGAAATCCTGCCTGTGTCCGCATCGTCATCCAGAGGTCGCCATTGTTTAGCTCCTCAAACGCCGGTTCACATGCCCCTTCATTCGATCCATTGAAATCGGGATAACAGGGAGAAATTAACTTGCTGACACTTTCCTGCCAGGTCGCCCCCGCGTCATCCGAGTATTGAATAATCGTCTTGTGCCGACCATGCGGCGGCAGGCCTTTTCCATGGGGTTGAAAACTTCCGTAAGGCACCAAAATCCGACCATTGGAAAGCTGTTCGTATTCCATTTGCGAGCCGTTGTATCCTCGCCAGATCATTTTCGGCTTCTGCGCTGTCTTCAGGTCCGATTCCTGAAACCAGACATCGAGGTAGCGCGGTAGCCCCACCTCTTTGGCTTCATCTTTCTCGAGAGCTTCCGATTTCACGAACACGCGATTCACGGCATTATCCGCAGTCAGGATCACCTGAGTCCCACTGAGAACGTCGCTTTTTAGAATCGCTTTACTGTTCAGAATTTCCGGCGGTAAATGGGGCAAAAGCGAGTGCATTTTTCCGGATGCGTCAGGCAATGTAACCGGGCCTTTTTCAGCCGCGTAGCGATTGTAAAAAGCAAAACTCCCATCCGGAATCCTCATGATCGAAAAAGACGTCCGCGATCCGCTCGGCGCAGTCGGATCATGGGTGACGCCGTTTTGGAAAAGCATTACCGGTGGAGTCTGGGCCTCAGCAAAAGCAGCGAAAATCAGAGCGATAAGAACAATTGAGATACGGTGCATAGATAAGTCAGGTGTCAGTTGAGGAGCAAACAACATTTTTCAGGTTGTCGTTATATGAACGGCGCTGTGAAGATTGTTCTTCTTTCAGATTATACCAATGCGGTGTTCTAGCGCGTCCCGCATCCACGGTGTTAACGCAGGCGTCCAATCTGGAAATTAAGCGCCCTGAGGAAAAAGAGGATCCGGGCTTCGTAGAGTGACCATTTCGCAAAAGGCCATGGCATACCCTGGTCGGAGATGCAGATGCTGAACGGTCCCATCAAATCCTCCGCAACACCATTCCACCAAGCAGGCAGGCGATTGCGGCGAAGACGAACCAGTGCATCACGGCTTGATGACGTGAAATCGGAATCACCCCGGTGCGAATTTGTTGCGCTGAGAATGTTGGCATGTCGGAAATCTCAGAAGGCAGCTCGCTACCCAAACGATACTCCGCGGGATATTCAGCAGTGAATTGATGGGTCTTTTGTTTATCAAAATCGGTATCGCGAATGATCATTGTTAGATCGTCTCTCTTCCCAATGGGGACCTCTGCTCGATAGCGTCCCAGTCCGGTTTCTTTGACTGGAAAAACGACGGTCTGACCGTTCTCATCAAGAAAACTCGCGTTCCATTCAATTTGAGAAATCGGCACCCGATTCTGGTCCTGCCGGGTGATATCGATGATCCATTTGTCTCCGTGTTTTCGAGGAATGCTGGTCATTCCAGCGGCATCGGATTTCCGCACGAGCCCTCGAAAAGCCTGAGCCCAAAATTTTCCGCACTCATCCCACGCCAGCCATTCACCGCCCCATTTTTCGGTGAGATCAGATGTCCATGCCATTCCCATTCCCAGTCCAAAACGAGATACGGCAAGGAGCGGATCGCCCGTTTCGGCAACCAATAACACTTGCGCCGTCGGTTTGGGTTCAGTCATCACATAACCCAGCGAGAATGGTAAATCGGCGTCGTTGTAGCCAGATAGGATTGGGTGATCTCCAGTCTGGGCGATTCCAAAAAGGTCTTCTTTGATTGCTGACTTGGAAGCCTGCATCGTTTCTTTCGTGAAAATTTGCGGAACACTGGCGGCGTCCATTGTCTCGTAATAACGACCGCGTCCGACTTCGGCAATCGATGCCATCAGCTCACGCGCCGCGCCCTGACCCAAGGCGACCGTCGAGACCGTCACGCCGCTGTCTGCCATGGCCTGGGTCAGACCCAGGTGATCGGCTTGCTGAGTTTGTCCGTCCGAGAGAATGATCATGTGCTTCACTTTCGTGGCCACGTTCTCAAGCATCTCTTTGCCGACGACCATCGAAGGATAAATGTCGGTGCCACCTCCGGCGGCGAGTGAATCAATCGATGCCATTACCGAATCCTTTTCAGCTCCCGAACGCATTTCGGAAACGATTTGTGGCTGACTATCAAATCCAATCACGGCGATTTGATCTCGAACACCCAGAAGTTCCACGGCGGCTTTGGCAGCTTGTCGCGCCATTTCAATCGGGGCGCCTTGCATCGATCCTGACTTATCAATGACCAAAACCATACCAAGCGAAGGTTTCTCTTTCTCTTTTTCAAAACGAGAAATCAGCGGCAGCACTTCCTCTACGGGTGTTTTATAATAACCACCAAGGCCAAACGAATTGTCCGATCCAAACATAGCGAGTCCGCCGCCAAAATCAGCAACGTATTTTTGCAGCACCGCCATCTGGCGAACGCTCATGTCGGTTGCAGGAACGTCTGCGATAACAACTGCATCGAAGGCGAGCAATTCTTCCATCGTCTCCGGAAGGCCCAAATTTCCGCGAACATCGACGTCGAATTCCTGCTCTTTCAATGCTCGTGCAAACGGTCGCATTTCGACGGGATCCTGGTGCAAAATCAAAATCCGCGGCTTGCCTTTTACTTGAACGGTTGTGGCCAGCTGATTGTTGATCGGAAAGTAGTCTTTCTCCGGAATCAATTCGGCGGCCCAAACGCTCGGACCCGGCGTGTTCATCTCAACGTCGACGTAGAAGATATTGTCGCCACGGGCTTTTAAATTCACCGCCACATTTTTCACCGCGACACCTTTGTGCAAAATTCGCAGCTGCGCTTTCATTTCCTGATTGGCTGCGACGACCGTTTTCATCCGGACCATTTCACCCTGATAAGCGAAGGGGCTGCTCGGTCCGATTGAGACAATCGACGCTTCGGGTTTTTTCAGGCCTTCCAGTTTTCCAAACTGAATTTCGACGTCTTCTTTTGCGAGGGTTTTGATCGGTTCGGCGAGGTTATCACTTGCGGTTTCCTGTCCGTCCGAAAAAAGCGCGATTCGTTTGGCTTTGCCTGCGGGAAAGGCGAGGCGGGTATTCAATAACGCATCGGCCAACCTTGATCCCGATCTGAATTCATCGTCTTTGAGCCCCGTTCTCCAATCTTCGAGCAGCTTTTTTAGATCGGCGGTTTTCTCAAATTTCTTCACGCCGTTCGCGATCGCAAAAAGGGACCACGAATCGCTCACTTCAAGAGCGCCGATTGCTGCATCGATATCAGCGAGCGATGAAATCGCTGAATCCAACTCAACTGACTCCGACACATCAACAAGAAACACCACGTGAACGTCCTCCGATTCATTTTTGGAAAACGGGCGGCACAATGCAAGAATCAGGAGCACGATTCCGAGAACGCGAAGCAGGAACGAACCGAGTTTTAAACCACGCGGACGATCAACGAGCGTGGACCAATATCCCGCCCCGAGAACGAGGAGAACTAGGAGCCACAGCAGCGGTTTGAGTGTGGTGAATTCCATTATCCGACTTTCCTCCTGTGATATAAAATTGATTCAGCGACAAGCACTAACAAGGCGACAACAATGAGCCAGTAGGCAGGGGAGTGGCCGCGTGAAACCGGTTTAGCCGTTTCGATAATGGCTTCGTTATTGAGCAATGATTCCGCGGAGGTCATCAAAGAACTTCCGACCGGCCAAGTTGCACCATCGGTTTGAAATTCGTAAAAACCCAGCTTTTCGAGAGGGCCAAATCGTGCCGTTGAAATTTCGAGCGGTTCGTCTTTTTCGGTGGGATTTGGGAGCGTCACGGTCGCAGTGCCGCCTTCTTTGAAGCCGGGAACAGGCGCTGTGTCGCCTGGGCGGTAAACGGGCGCGAGGTCTTCTTCGCGACCAGCCAGGTGTGTCGCAGCTCCGTGAACCAGTACAGGGAACCATGCCGAGAAATAAAAGTCTGAAGCGATAGGGTCGAGGTTTACTACCAGTGCCGTCTTGCCATCGCGACTGGCCCTGTAAATCAACGGGTTTCCGGTTTCGGATTCCACCAAAACGAGCGCGCCATCAATCGGTTCAATTTTTCTCGCTCCGACAAAAACCAGTCCGGATAAATCGAGGTTTCGCAGCACGGGATGATCTTCGATAAGAATTCGGGGAGCAATTGCATCTTCGATTTCACCAACTGATTTCCACCATGGCGATTCGCCACCCGGAGTGAACACCACGCTCAAATCAGGGGTTCTGGTTCCTACGCCCTGTTCAATTACGATTTCGGGATCTTCCGTCACGAGACGAAGCAATCCCGATCCACGTTCGAATGAAAGAATCGATGTCTCGTAAAAATAGCGATCTTTGGCATCGACGCGAACGTCTACGGGACGGCGGGGAGGGACCGCCAAACTGGCGACGTTGTCTTTCTCAAAAGCGTCTTCGAACTCGATTGTCGCCGTCCATTTTCCGGCCGGGGCATCGTCTTCGAGGTTGAAAATCTCGGACTCATTTTCGCCCGGGATAACATCAAGAGGAATCAGCTTCCAAATCCGATCCCCGGTCTCAACATTTTTCAAAGTGAGATCTGCCTGGACGTTTTCTTTGAATGAAGACGCGATTCGAAAATAGAACCCCAGCGTTCCATCCGGAAGGCGCTGCATATCCGCTGCGACAATTCCAAGGTTTTCCGCGGGCTTGCCGATCTTGATCAATTCGAAATTCTCGGGTAACTCATCGGCATTCTCGAAATTTCCGTCGGAGAGCAATAAAATTCGATGGTCTTCAGACCAGTGAGCGTCTTCGCCAAGCGAGGTCAGGGCATCTATTGAGAACGGAAAATCGCTTGGCTCAATCAGATCAACCGCTTCAATTAATTCGCGAGGTGAAACTGAAAGGTGCGAACTGAATTCAATCTCACGGGCAACGGACGCCACGGCTGCTCTTTGATTTCCGTTGAGAGCAATGGCAATTTCGCGGGCAGCATCACGGGCTCGTTCGAGTCGTGATGCACTACCGTCTTTCGCCGCCATCGAAGCTGAATGATCTACCAAAATCAGCAAATCCTTGCGTTCATCACCCTTAAACTCGGGATTCGCGAGAGCGAACACGACGGCGCAGAACGCAAGAAACATGAGCAGCAACGAAAGCAGGTCGCGCAACTTATTGAACAGCGAAGTCGCCCGCTTCTCAGAGAAAATTTTCTCCCATAGGAAATACGCAGTCGTCGATTTCTTCCGTGGGCGCACCTTCAGAAAGTAGATCGCCGCAAGCGGAATCAGACTGAGAAATGCCCAGAGGAAAGCTGGTGATAAAAAAGACATGCTAGTTTATCCCTCCCTGCTTTTTAGGACCGTTTTGATTAGATTCAAGATTCAAGTGTTCAGTTTCAAGTCGCAGAGGCCCCTGGCTTGAAACTGAAAACTGAACACTGAAAACTCTGAGCGAAGCGACAATCATCCCACAAGTCCTCCTCGCCGCAAAATTTCCTGAATTACTACATCGAACCGAAGGTCGGGTGTGGTGGAGGCCAAGCCGATTCCGCGGCGGGCGCAGGTTTTTCGTAAATCATCGTTCCACTCGGCAACTGCAGCTTCATACTGTTTCGCTTCCGTTGGAGAAATCGTGACGCGCTGACTTTGTCCGGTTTCGAGACAGTGTAAGTTCAGGTCGCCCTTCCAATCACATTTGGTGTCGCGATCGTCTTGCGTCTGAATGCAAAACAGATCGTGGCGGTGATACTGGAGGAATTTCAGGCCTTCATCAAATCCGGACGGGAACAGAAAATCGGAAACGGTGATAACGATTCCTTTCCGTTTGTGGCGAACCTGAAATTCCTTCGCACAAGCAGTGAAGTCAGTATCGCCGCCAAAGGTTTGGGCTTCCTCCAGTGCGGTCAGAAATGGCAATGCTTTTCCGCGTCCACGGCTAGGGGTGAGCAGCGGCACGAGTTTGTCTGCCATTCCATATACGCAAAGTCGATCAAGCGTATTTAGTCCGATGTAACCAAGCGCAGCAGCGAGCTGGCGCGCGTAGAGAAATTTAGTTTCCATCGAATGACTGCAATCGAGGAGAATGTAGATCGTTACATCTTCCTCAATTTCAAACAGCTTGATAATGAGCGATTCAAACTTCGCATAAATTCTCCAGTCGATCGAACGGTAGTCGTCTCCGAGATTGTATTCGGCGTAATCGGCAAACGTAATTCCCGCCCCTTTTTTGGTCGATTTCCGATCCGCCTGCAGTGAGCCTCCGAGTACCTTCTGGGCAAGCAAATACAACGATTCCAACCGCTTGATAAAAGCGGGGGAAGTCAGAGTGCCTTTGTCTTTGGAAGTTGCAGTCGCCACGATTCAATAGGGTTGGTTCGTAAAGGCGTTTCGATCCAACAGGGTCTGTTCGATGGACAGCCCCTGTTGGATCGTCAAAAATCAGCTGACGGCCTTGATGACCTCAGCGATAACTTCGTCGGGCTTCTTGCCTTCGGCTTCACCTTCGAAGCTGAGGATGATCCGGTGCCGCAGGGCAGGAATGGCGCAGGCGGCGACATCTTCGCGAGCGACATGGTAGCGACCATCGAGGAGGGCGCGGACGCGACTGGCGGCGAGAATGGCTTGAGCTCCGCGTGGAGAACTTCCATTGCGAACGTATTTTTTAACGACGTCTGGAGCATGCTCGTTCTCCGGATGGGTGGCGAGGACGAGTTTTACGAGATATTGCTGAACGTCGTCGTCGATCGGAACTTCTTTGCGAAGTTCGCTCATGTTGATGATGTCGAGGGCATTGGCAACGGGCGAAATTTTGGGCATCCTCTTGCCACCAGTCCGATTCAAGATTTCCGAGAAATCGTCGTGGCCGGGAACTTCGACGTAGAGCTTGAAGAAAAAGCGGTCGAGCTGCGCTTCGGGAAGGGGATAGGTACCGTCCTGTTCGATTGGGTTCTGGGTTGCCAACACAAAGAAGGGTAGATCAAGCGGGTGGGTTTTTCCTGCCACGGTGACCCGTTTTTCCTGCATGGTTTCAAGCAGGGCTGACTGAGTTTTCGGCGTTGCGCGGTTGATTTCGTCGGCGAGGAGAATGTTCGTGAAAACGGGGCCGCCCTGGAATTCGAAGACTTTCTCGCCGTTGCGTTCGATGAGGATTTGCGTTCCCGTAATATCAGCGGGGAGCAAATCAGGCGTGAACTGAACACGGCTGAATTTTAAATGAAGGGCTTGAGCAATGGTGTTCACCAATGCGGTTTTACCAAGGCCGGGGACGCCTTCGAGAAGGACGTGACCGCCGCAAATAATGGCGATGAGGACGTCGTTGATGATGTTGTCCTGTCCGACGATGAATTTCGAAATCTCGGTTTTCAGGGTGTCGAAGGTCTTGCGAAATTCTTCGACTTTTTTCTCGGTATCTGCTGCAGCCATGGTGGTTTTGTCAGGTCTCTGATTAGGTGGGTCGAGAGAATAATCAGATTGCGCGGCGAATTACCAGCATGGAGTTTGGGATGACAATTTTTGCAGATCTGATCCGAAAACAGGAATTTTGACAATCGCTTTTAAATCACGGACCTCCCTCATTTGCGGATTGCCTTATGGTCGCTTTGTTTGGTATCTTCCTGCTTTCAAATTATGCAAAAACCAACACGTCGAAATTTCGTCAAAGCTACGGCCATCACGGCCGGCGCTTTGAATTTCCAAGTCGTGCCAAGCAAAGTCTTTGGTGCGAATTCAAAAATTACGCTCGCGGGTATCGGCACAGCCGGTAAAGGCCAGAGTGATATTCAGGGATCCGCTGGCGCTGGATTCGAAATTGTCAGCCTTTGCGACATCGTAAATGTTGAGAAATATCCCAATGTGAGTGGCCGTTCTCAGGGAGCGAAAACGACGCGCCGGGCTTTCCCAGGGGCAACATTTTATGAGGACTGGCGCGAAATGCTCGAGACCGAGGCCGATAAGGTCGATTGTGTGACTGTTTCAACACCAGACCACGTTCACGCACACGCGGCGATCGCTGCGATGAAGGCGGGTAAAAATGTATATTGTCAGAAGCCGCTGACCCATGGAATTTGGGAAGCGCGGATGATGG
>Ga0307488_10001758_pt1 | contig 18182 bp, 18 predicted proteins | sample SB02metaG_FD_202248 | JGI IMG/M metagenome (GOLD analysis project Ga0307488, IMG submission 202248) | Sea-ice brine microbial communities from Beaufort Sea near Barrow, Alaska, United States - SB 0.2 | ecosystem: Environmental > Aquatic > Marine > Coastal | place: USA: Alaska | collected... | reverse complement strand
CCATGAATGTTCTGCAGTGTTTTCAAAACGCGACCCGTCGGCCAGCACATTGGCGCGGATGATGGATTTCAGCTTGTCGGTTTCGATCAGAAACGCCAGTTGCGCGGCTATGCGGTCGGCTGTCTGAGGAACTGGCATTAGGAACTTTCGGTTTAGGGAAATAGGTGGTCATGCGGGCGTGCGTCGGCAAGACCGACATGGGCGCAGCATGTTGTTAAAACAGTCAGCATCCGGAAATCCTTCCCGTGGATAAAACCCGTGGATCACGTTGGCGAAGGCTTCGACGATGGCGGGTTTTGTCGGGTTCATGAGGATCAGCATTCTGTCATGAAACGACGTGATCTGTGGCACTGCGCCAAAGCAAAGGCGCCATTCAGCAACGGGATCAGCACGTGATCGGCGGTCTGCATGGATCAGTCTTTCGCGGCGCGTTCCGCCAGCATGTCGCGGGCGCGTTTTTCGGCGCGGCGGACACGGATTGAGGTCAGAAAAGCCTCTTGCAGGGTTGGCTGGACGAACCGAGGATGTCCGCGACCTGCTGAATAATGCCTTCGTCGCCTGTGCGCAGCTCATCCGCGAGGGCGAGCTGCGCAATTTCGTCGGCCATGTCTTCTGTGATAGCCATGTTTAGCGAGCCATTAGCGGGTTGTTTCGGTCATGCGACGGCGCACGTACGTTTGCACCGTATCAATCATCGGATCCATATGCGGATCTTCAAAGAAGTGTCCCGCACCAGGGGTTTCTTCGTGGGTGATGGTGATGCCCTTTTGCTCGTGCAGTTTATTCACGAGGGTGACGGTGTCTGCTGGTGGGGCGACGCGGTCAGCTGCACCGTTGATAATCAGACCAGAGCTTGGGCAGGGTGCCAAGAAGCTGAAGTCATACATATTGGCGGGGGGCGACACGGAGATGAATCCGGTGATTTCAGGGCGGCGCATCAGAAGTTGCATTCCGATCCACGCGCCAAACGAGAACCCGGCGACCCAGCAATGTTTGGAGTTGTTGTTCATCGACTGCAGGTAATCCAGTGCAGAGGCCGCATCGGACAATTCGCCAATGCCTTGGTCGTATTCACCCTGAGAGCGGCCAACGCCACGGAAGTTAAATCTCAGCACCGTAAAGCCCATCTGATAGAAGGCGTAGTGCAGGTTATAAACCACCTTGTTGTTCATCGTTCCGCCAAACTGCGGGTGCGGATGCAGCACAATGGCGATCGGCGCGTCGCGCTGTTTTTGTGGGTGATAGCGGCCTTCGAGGCGGCCTTCGGGTCCGGGGAAGATGACTTCGGGCATTTTTGTCCGTTTCTGGTCTGGAGGTACCGATTGTTGACTAAAACGCTCAGGCACCTTAGAAAGATTCTAATTAGAAGCGGGGCGAAAGCCCTGCGATCAGACTGAGTTAATAGGGTGCTGGGGCGGCGTCAACGCCCAAGCGCCGCACAGCGAGGGGCAAAACCTGTGAAATTAAGCACAAAAGGCCGGTATGCGATGGTCGCGCTGGCCGATATCGCCTTGCAGCCTGCGGGAGCGCTGGTCAGCCTTGGAGAATTGTCGCGCCGCCAAGATGTGTCATTGCCCTATCTGGAGCAGTTGTTTGTGAAGTTGCGCCGCGCTGGACTGGTTGAAAGTGTCCGTGGACCGGGGGGCGGGTATCGTCTGGCGAAGGGGACATCAGACATTCGCGTAGTTGAGATATTGTCCGCTGTTGATGAGACAGTAAGTGCGATGCACCAAGGGGCAGGGGCGTCTGGTGGATCGTCAGGATCGCGGGCGCAGTCGATGACCAACCGGTTGTGGGAGGGGCTGAGCGCGCATGTCTACGTGTTCCTGCACCAGACGCGGCTGTCGGACGTGGTCGACAACGGCTTGGCGCCTTGTCCGGCAGTTCCGTCTTTGTTTGAGGTGGTGGACGAATGATGCGTGGGGATGATCTGACGATCAGCGCCTGCGGCGGGCGCCAGCGATGTGGGCAGCCCGCAATCCTGGGACGCTGCCCCACCCTTCGGACCCCACGGGATATTTTTAAACCAAAGACCGGAAAGATCAGTAGGGCGTAATGCGGGTTTATTTGGATCATAATGCGACGGCGCCGCTGCGGGCCGAGGCGCGTGGCGCGATGATTGCAGCGATGGATGTTGTCGGCAATCCGTCATCGGTGCACGGCGAGGGGCGCGCGGCCAAGTCGATTGTTGAACGCGCACGGGCACAGGTTGCGGCGGCGGTGGGCTGCAATCGCGCCGAGGTGGTGTTTACCAGTGGTGCGACTGAGGCTGCGTCGATGTTGGGGATGGTGAGTGCTGGCGCGGATGTCTTGGTAGACGACACATCCCACGATGCATTGTGGGCGCATGTGCGCATGTCAGGATCGGGCGAGGCACCAATACGCGGGAACACGTTGGCTATGGGATTGGCTAATGGCGAAACTGGGCAGATCACGCCGGTCCCGCAAAAGGTTGATGGACAGTGGTCCTTTGGCGAAACGCGCGCTGATTGGTTGATGTTGGATGTGACGCAGGCCGTGGGGCGCATTCCATTCGCGTTTTCGTGGTCAGGTGCAGATTTTGCGGTGCTGTCCGGCCATAAGTTTGGCGGACCCAAGGGCGTTGGCGTGCTGATCGTGCGCGATAATGTCGATATCAACCCGCTGAGCGTCGGCGGTGGTCAGGAAATGGGCCGCCGGTCCGGCACCGAAAATGTTATCGGGATCGCTGGCATGGGGGCCGCGATCGAGGCGGCCATGAATGATCTGGCCAATGGCGTTTGGGATCGTGTCGAGAAACTTAGAAGTATTCTAGAAACTGGGGTTGAGGTTGCGTCAAAGGAGACTATTTTAGTCGGGAATGACACAGCTAGGATACCCAACACGTCCTGCCTGCTGACACCTGGTTGGAAAGGTGAAACGCAAGTGATGGCGCTGGACCTCGTGGGGGTTGCGATTTCCGCCGGATCGGCCTGTTCCAGCGGTAAGGTGAAAGCCAGCCGCGTGTTACTTGCGATGGGATACGGGCAAGACGACGCCGCGAGCGCCATACGCGTATCGTTGGGGCCAGAGAATACCGAAGAAGACGTCACACGGTTTGTGGATGTCTGGACAGATAAATTAGAACGGCACCGGAAGCGGTCGGCCTGAATTAGGAGTTACGCAGATGGACACGATGGACCAAGTAGACGTCAAAGACGGTGTGGATCAGGACACGGTGGATGCTGTTCAGGCGCTGTCGGGCACCTACAAGCACGGCTGGAACACCGACGTTGAGATGGAATACGCGCCCTTGGGCTTGTCCGAGGACATCGTGCGGCTGATTTCAGAAAAGAACGAAGAGCCGCAGTGGATGCTGGACTGGCGTCTGGAAGCCTATGCGCGTTGGTTGACCATGCTTGAGCCTGATTGGGCGATGGTCGACTACCCCAAGATCGATTTTCAGGACCAGTATTATTATGCGCGTCCAAAGAGTATGGAGGTGAAGCCGAAGTCATTGGACGAGGTCGACCCGAAGTTGCTGGCAACCTACGCCAAGCTGGGCATTCCACTTAAAGAGCAGGCGATTCTTGCGGGTGTCGAGGGCGCAGAGGAAATGTCGGAAGCACCGCGCAAGGTTGCGGTGGATGCGGTGTTTGACAGCGTCTCGCTGGGGACGACGTTCAAGGACGAGTTGGCAAAAGCTGGCGTGATCTTCTGTTCAATCTCGGAAGCGATCAAAGACCATCCGGAACTGGTTCGCAAATATCTCGGCACCGTGATTCCTGCGGCAGACAATTATTACGCCTGCCTCAACGCGGCAGTGTTTTCTGACGGCTCGTTTGTTTACATCCCCAAAGGCACCAAATGCCCGATGGAGCTTTCGACATATTTCCGCATCAACGCTGAAAACACCGGCCAGTTTGAACGCACGCTGATCATTGCCGACGAGGGGTCGTCTGTGTCCTATCTTGAAGGCTGCACAGCACCCAAGCGCGACATCGCACAGTTGCACGCGGCCTGCGTCGAGCTGATTTTGATGGACGACGCAGAAATCAAGTATTCTACCGTGCAGAACTGGTTCCCCGGTGACGAGAATGGTGTAGGCGGCATCTATAACTTTGTGACCAAGAGGGCAGATTGCCGTGGGGACCGTAGCAAAGTGATGTGGACCCAAGTCGAGACAGGGTCTGCGGTAACGTGGAAGTACCCAAGCTGCATTCTGCGCGGCGATGACAGCCAAGGCGAGTTCTATTCCATCGCCATTGCTAACAACATGCAGCAGGCCGACACCGGCACCAAGATGGTGCATTTGGGCAAGCGCACCAAGTCGCGCATCGTGTCCAAGGGCATATCAGCGGGCAAAGCGCAGAACACCTACCGTGGGCTGGTGTCGATGCACCCTAAGGCGAAGGACAGCCGCAATTACACCCAATGTGACAGCCTGTTAATCGGCGACAAATGCGGCGCACACACGGTGCCCTATATCGAGGTGAAGAATAATTCATCGCGGGTAGAGCATGAGGCGACGACATCCAAGATTGACGACGACCAGATGTTCTATTGCCGATCACGCGGCATGGGCGAAGAAGAAGCTGTCGCGCTGATCGTCAACGGTTTTGCCAAGGAAGTGCTGCAAGCGCTGCCGATGGAATTCGCGATGGAAGCACAGGCGCTGGTGGCGATTTCGCTTGAAGGGTCCGTCGGGTGACACGAAAGGGCAGCCAAGACCTTATTGCGATTGTTTGCGCCTTTGTGGGTGCGGCTGGGGTGCGCCGTTTGGTGCCACCTATGGACGGTGTGCCGGTTGTGTTCATGTCCCTCGCAGGGGCGGCTGTTGGCCTTATGCTGGCGCGTGCTGTCTTTAGGGTGCTCAATGACAAAGACGCAGCGTGCGCGGCGTTGAAGCAGGCAGATACTACCAAATCCAAGAACGATGCGGAATTTGTGAAGCGGCCTTACGACGACGGTAAAGGTGGACAAGTATGATCGGCGTTTTTGAAACACCGGCGCTGGGTTGACGGCGTATGACCTACACCAACCCCCTCCGTCTGTTCTGGTATCGTCAAGAACAGAATTTTGGCGACGCCATCAGTCGCACCTTTGTGTCCCATGTGTCGGGGCGTGATGTGACGTGGGCGGGGCATAATTCGTGTGAAATCTATGCGCTGGGCTCACTGATGAAGATGATAAGGAACAACCAGCAGAAGCCACGCGAAAAGGGCCGCAAGCCGTTTGTTTGGGGGACGGGCGCTATGTCGGGGTTGGTGGATCTCGAATGCCTGAAAAATGTTTGTGTGGCGTTGTTGCGCGGGCCGATCACGGCGGCATTTTTGCAGCGCGATGACCGTGTGTTTGGCGATACGGGGCTTTTGATTGCGGATGCCCTAGGTGCGCGACCGGAGCGTGAAGACGTTGTTGGGTTGGTGCCACATATGCATTTCGCTGATGACCTGCGTTTTGCCAAGATTGCCGATGAAAACCCGCTGATCAGACTGATCGATGTGCGTGATCCGGATGCCCACAAAGTCGTGGCGCAGATCGCGGGGTGCAGCCACGTTATCAGCCAGTCCTTGCACGGGTTGGTCACGGCGGACGCATACGGCATTCCCAACACATGGCTTGACCCGCTTGGGTTTCACGGTGGTGCGATGCTGAAATTTTACGACTACGCAGCTGGCATTGGCCGTGCGATGGGCAATCCGATTGAGCCGAGTGACATTGATCGTATCGCCGCCAACGCGCGGACTGGTGTTTTGCCCTACTTGGATGGCGTGGCCGCGTTCAAAAATGCCCTGTACGCCAGCTTTCCCGAAGGTCTGAAACAGCGGGTGGCTGCGTGATGGTAATGACAATTCAGAACCGGATGGGCCGATCGGGCCACGCTGTTGATTCATATATGCCGACGTTTGGTCACGTTCGCCACTTCACTGCCTGCGCAATGCCGCATTTCGGCTCCACAGGGGGGCTATCGTTGTCCTCAAGTCAATCGGGGATCGATCAAAATGGCAGTCAGTTCGACGACATTTGCGCAGCGTATGGAAAAGATAAACTCCGGAAAAACCACGTCGTGGACCGTTCTGGGGCAGGGGCTAGCCAGTGCGAGCGACGAGCGCAGCTTTTTGCGCAAGTCGGGCCACAAAATGGCGGCGCGATCGACACACAAACGCATCAACCCGTTCATGTTTCTGGTGGCGCTGGTCGCCGGCGCCATGAGCGTGATTGCGGCCCTTTGGATCGACTTTACCTATCTGGACACGGCACTGGCCTTCGCAGCCGAAAAGGGTGTGGACGGAGCGTCGATTATCGGGTCGGTTCCGACCGCGATCAGTCTTGCGTTGGTGATCAGCATCGTTGCGATGTTTGTGCTGCGCTTGGGATCCAAGCAGACCGTACCATTGCAAATAGCGGGGTTCCTTGGGGCGTTGCTGTTCGAGGGCGATCTGGTGGCGCTGGCGCCCGAAGTCTACGCCCGTTTTTATCCGCAGTCGTGGATCCCCGACATGATGGCGAACGCGTCCCTGCTAACCTAACACCTAAATTCACATTTAATCTGATACCGAGGGCCGCGGTTTCGCGGGTCCTCTGTTCTGCTATGGAAAGAGAGTAAAATGCTAGTAATCAAAGACTTGCACGTCAAACTTGAAGATGAAGACAAACAGATTCTGAAAGGTGTAAACCTGACGGTTGAAGCGGGCAAAGTGCACGCGATTATGGGACCGAACGGGTCCGGTAAGTCGACGCTGTCTTATGTATTGTCTGGCAAGGGCGGCTATGAAGTCACGCAAGGGTCCGCCGCGCTTGAGGGTGCAGAACTGTTGGACATGGAAGCCGAAGAGCGCGCCGCTGCTGGTCTGTTCTTGGCGTTCCAGTACCCCGTTGAAATCCCGGGTGTGGGCAACATGACGTTCCTGCGCACCGCGGTGAACGCACAGCGCAAAGCGCGCGGTGAAGAAGAAATGTCTGCGGGTGAATTCCTCAAGGTGATCCGCGCCAAGGCGAAAACGCTGAAGATTGACGCAGAAATGTTAAAGCGTCCTGTCAATGTCGGCTTTTCGGGTGGCGAGAAGAAGCGCAACGAAATCCTGCAAATGGCGATGCTGGAACCAAAGATGTGTATCCTGGACGAGACTGATTCAGGTCTTGATGTGGACGCGATGAAATTGGTCGCTGAGGGCGTGAATGCGCTGCGCAGCGAAGGTCGCGCTTTCTTGGTTATTACGCATTATCAGCGGCTTCTGGACCATATCAAACCCGATGTCGTGCACATCATGTCCGATGGTCGTATCGTCAAAACTGGTGGCCCTGAGCTGGCTTTGGAAATTGAAAACAACGGCTATGGCGACATTCTCGCAGAGGTGGCTTAATGGCGCTGCCACAGAAAATTATACAAGCAAAGCATGACGCAACCGACGTGCGGCTTGCTCAGTTTGACCTGCCAGACGGCGCGGCTTGGATCACCGAGGCGCGCACCGCTGCGGTGAACCGCGTGAAGACGATGGGCCTGCCACATGGGCGTGACGAGTATTGGAAATTCACCAAACCCGATACATTGGTGCAACCCGATGCGCCAAAAGCGGAGCTATTTCACAATGATGAAGGCCCACTTTGGGAGGATGCAGACTGCCTGAAGATCGTCTTTGTGGATGGTGTTTTTGATCCAGCAGCGTCGGATGATTTTTCCGCTGAGGGACTTGTAATAGAGCGGCTTTCAGACGCTGCGATCAAGGACATCCATTGGGCGAAGGACATCTACGGTGTGTTAGAACTTCGCGGCCAAGACGCGGTTCAACGGCCTTTGGCTGCGCTGAATACAGCATTTGCAAGAGATGGCGTATTGATTCACGTGACCGGCAAAGTCACCAAGTCTGTAAACCTGATTTACCTTCATAATTCAGTTAGTTCCGACGTCACCTTGCACCATTGCATTAAGATCGAAGACGGCGCTGAAATGACCCTTTTGGAGACTGGTCCGGGTGCTGCACGCCTTAACACGGTCACGGAGGTCGATGTCGCGGACAAGGCGGTGTTCCACCACATTCGAGTGCAGGGGCGTGATCATCAGCGCCGCGCTGTGACAGGCATGTTCACTCGCCTTGGTCATGAGAGCGCGTTTAAATCATTCACCTTGACGATGAACGGTGTGCTGACGCGCAACGAATGTGTGATTGAATTGACCGGCGATAATGCCATTGCCCATGTCGCAGGGGCTTGCGTTGGGGATGGCAAAGATTTCCATCAAGACGACACCGTGTTCATCACCCATGACTCGTTGAATTGCGAAAGCCGTCAGGTGTTCAAAAAGGTGCTTCGCAACGGTGCGACGGGCGTTTTCCAAGGTAAGATTCTTGTAAAGAGGGGCGCGCAAAAGACCGATGGCTATCAGATCAGCCAAGCGTTGCTGCTTGATGATGACAGTCAATTCCTCGCCAAGCCGGAGCTTGAGATTTACGCCGATGACGTTGCGTGTTCGCACGGGTCGACTACCGGCGCGATTGACGAAGAGTCGTTGTTTTATCTGCAATCGCGTGGTGTCCCAAAGGCACAGGCAACCGACCTTCTGGTTCTTGCGTTTTTGGCGGAAGCGTTGCAGGAAATCGAAAATTCCACGCTGGCCGAAGGGATTTTTGAACGCCTCGAAGCTTGGCTGGCGCGTCACGGTCACTGATGCCGGTAAGTCGTGATATTGTACGTACCTACAGCGCCCCGCGTCGTGTGACGCGGGCGCTGTATTCTATGGGCCAACGCGAAGATCGCGCAATCATGTGGCTGATGGTCGGCTGCTTTTTGGTGTTCGTTTCGGGGCTGCCCGCGCTGCAGCGCGCCGCGGTCGAAACCGGCACAGATTTTCAGCAGGATACGATTTATGCGCTCTTTTCATTGTTGATTTTGGCGCCGCTATTATTTTATGGCATCGCGTTTATCTTGTTTGGTGTGACACGCGCGTTGCGCCCCGCTGCAACTGCCTATGGCGCACGGTTGGCGGTGTTCTGGGGCTGGTTGGCTGCGACACCATTGGCCCTGTTTTACGGGCTACTTGTCGGCTTTAACGGGTTTGACCACCCTGGAACTGTGCTGGTTGGCGCGATTTGGCTGGCCGCGTTGATCTGGTTCTGGATCAACGGACTTATTGAGACATCGAAAGCAATCTGATGGACCTGACACTGACAAGCCTTTGGGAATTGACGAAACTGACGGTGCGCGCGCCTGCGACGGCGGCCGCACTGGTGAAGGCGGCGAAATTGCCGATTGAGGCGTCGATTATGATGATCGCGCTCGCAGGGGTCATATCAGGCATGTCGTCTGGGTTTCTGGACTATCTGAGCGGTGCACCGCCTGTGGAATTTCTTATGGCAGACGGGCAAACGTTGTCATTTGAACGCAGCGGCCCGCTGATGCAGGGCGTTTATGCCGTGTTTACCGGACTTGCGATGGGCTATGCGATTTTTCAGGTTGGCAAACGTATGGGTGGCAAGGGCGGTCTGGCCGATATCATCGCTGTGACGGCGGTGTTGCAGCTGGTGATGACGGTGATCTTGCTGGCGCAAACCGTCGCGCTGTTGGTGGTGCCGGTGCTTGGGTTTGGATTTTTAGTTTTCGGGCTCTATGTCTTCTTTCGTGGCTTGGGCCACGCCGTCAATATTGGGCATGGTTTCAATAGTTTGGGTTTGTCGACTGGCGTGATAGCACTGTCATTCGTGGCCATGGTAATCATGGCGTTTGTTGTTGTTTCGATGCTTGGCATCGGCCCTGTGGGAGAATTGAGATGAGTTTTGATGTCGCGGCCGTGCGCGCCGATTTTCCGATTCTGTCGCGTGAGGTGAATGGCAAGCCGTTGGTGTACCTCGATTCAGGTGCGTCGGCGCAAAAGCCAAACTGCGTCATTGACGCGATCAACACGGCCTATGCGTTTGAATACGCCAATGTGCACCGTGGTCTGCATTACCTGAGCAGCGTAGCGACCGAAAAATATGAGGGTGTGCGCGCAACCGTTGCCAAGTTCCTTGGGGCGCGGGATGAAAACACCATCGTGCTGAATTCCGGCACGACCGAAGGCATCAACATGGTCGCTTACGCCTGGGCGATGAACACGATGTCCGACGGGGATGAGATTATTCTGTCCGTCATGGAACACCACGCCAATATCGTGCCGTGGCATTTTCTGCGCGAACGCATGGGTGTGAAGCTGGTCTGGGTGGATATTGACGCCAATGGTGATCTGGACCCGCAAAAAGTGCTGGATGCCATCACCCCGCGCACCAAACTGATCGCCGTGACGCATCTGTCCAATGTGTTGGGCACGGTTGTCGACGTGAAAACCATTTGCCATGGCGCGCGTGAGCGTGGTGTCGCGACGCTGATTGATGGATCACAAGCGGCGGTGCATATGCCGGTAAATGTCGAAGACATCGGCTGTGATTTTTACCCAGTTACGGGCCACAAACTTTATGGGCCATCAGGGTCCGGCGCGATCTATGTGCAGCCCGAACGTATGGCCGAGATGCGCCCGTTTATGGGTGGCGGCGACATGATCCGCGAAGTCCACAAAGACGAGATTATCTACAATGACGCGCCGATGAAATTTGAGGCGGGAACCCCCGGCATTGTGCAAACGATCGGGTTAGGGGTGGCGCTTGAGTATATGATGGGGTTGGGGATGGAAAACATCGCTGCCCATGAACGCATTCTGCGTGATTATGCCCGCATCAAACTTGAAGGGTTGAACTGGCTGAACGTGCAAGGCACATCGGCTGAAAAGGCGGCGATCTTTAGCTTCACACTTGAGGGCGCGGCCCATGCCCATGACATCTCAACGGTGCTCGACAAAAAGGGTGTTGCGGTACGGGCGGGTCAACATTGCACCGGCCCCTTGATGGACCACCTTGGCCAAACCGCCACCTGCCGTGCATCGTTTGCGATGTACAACACCACCGAGGATGTTGATGCCTTGATCGACGCGCTGGAGCTGTGCCACAGATTGTTCGCCTGATCCTGCGATTTTGCGGGCACACCAACATTGCGCGTGCCTGCAATGGCCGCTATAGCGGCCAAAGCGGTCCCATAGCTCAGCTGGATAGAGTGCTCGCCTCCGAAGCGAGAGGTCGCTGGTTCGAATCCAGCTGGGACCACCATACTTCCAAATCCCTTGTTACAACGGCATTGCACCAAGTCGCGGCGGACACGAAACAGCTGGACCGCTGCGGGTTAAACGTCGGTCGCACCTAGAAGTGCTTTGACAAGGCTGCGTCGACGCGTTCATTATTAGATACTGATTGCGCCCGATCGTTGAGCCCGACAATTATCTAGCGTGGCGTGAGTGGCAGAAGACCTATCAGTACGGCCCCGTAGGCGAGATCACCGATGCCGGTCTAGAAACGCGCCTTTTTCTGACGGACTTGGCGGCGCCCCTGCAAATATCCCAACGTAGTGGCAACCGGCGATTGCGCGTTGCAAGCGGTGCTCGGACACATTCATCGAATAATATCCGGTCTGGGTCAAAATCACGGTCATTGCGCGATAATGGGCGGCGTCGCCTGTTCTGCCGAACCGCTCAAATAGGGCTTTGACGGCTGTTAAGCGAATGTCGTCAGAGTGCACGACAAGGGTTTGTAGGCGCGCATCATTTCGCGCCCAGTTTCGGATCGCAAGATCGAGGGGCGCATCAAACAGGTCATTGTCGATCCAGCAATCTATGAGGTTAAAGAGGGCCGCGCACAGGCTTTGCGCAGGTGTCGCGCAGCGTTCGATGATGATGCCAGTGTTGCGGGTCTGCCAGAAGTCGATGATCGCATCATGAAGATCTGACAGGTCTTTGAAATGCCAATAAAAACCCGTGCGCGTCAGGTTGAGCGTTTTGGCGAGCGGCATGATTTTTACCGCCTCGATCCCGTCTTTGACCAAGCAGGTATATGCGGCGTCGATCCATGTCTTACGGCTGGCGCGGTCCTTTTTAGGTGCATCCTTCATCATTGGGATGATTATAAAGGACTTGACAGGTGTGTCAATTCTGGAAACGATTATCCTGACACATATGTAAGTCATTAGCGCCAAGGATGCCACGATGTCCACCGATCCATTGCTCCAGCCTTTTCAACTCAAACACCTCACATTGCGCAATAGGATTATGACGACGAGCCATGAACCTGCCTACCCGCAAGATGGCATGCCCAAGGAACGTTACGCCGCGTATCACGCGGAACGCGCCAAGGCGGGTGTCGCGCTGGCGATGACGGCAGGGTCTGCTGCAGTGAGCCGCGACAGCCCGCCGGTGTTCAACAACATCCTTGCCTACAAAGACGAAGTCGTGCCGTGGATCCAAAACCTGACGGATGCGGTGCACGAACATGGGTGCGCAGTGATGATCCAGCTGACCCATTTGGGGCGTCGTACCAATTGGAACAAGGGGGACTGGTTGCCCTCAGTGTCGTCCTCCAAGCACCGCGAACCCGCGCACCACGCCTTTCCCAAGCTGATTGAGGATTGGGACATCGACCGGATTATTAGTGACTTTGCAGATGCCGCCCAGCGCATGCAATCGGGCGGTATGGACGGGATCGAATTGCAGGTTTACGGCCACTTACTGGACCAGTTCTGGTCGCCGCTGACCAATGATCTTGTCGGACCTTATGGCGCTGATACTCTTGAAAACCGCATGCGGTTCCCGATGGATGTGGTTGCGGCGATCCGCAAGCGCGTTGGCGAGGACTTTATTGTTGGTCTGCGCTATACTGCGGACGAGGCGCAGAAGGGTGGCATTACCCCCGATGAAGGATTGGAGATTTCCAAACGTATCGCTGCTACAGGCCAGATCGATTTCCTGAACGTCATCAAGGGCCGCATCCATACTGACCCCGCGATGACCGACCTGATCCCCATCCAAGGTATGAAATCTGCCCCACACCTCGATGTTGCGGGCGAAGTGCGCAAGGCAACCGGCATGCCGACGTTCCACGCTGCGCGCATTCCTGATGTGGCAACCGCGCGCCATGCCGTGCAGGCGGGGCTACTGGATATGGTCGGCATGACCCGCGCGCATATGGCGGACCCGCATATCGTGCGAAAAATCATTGAGGGGCGCGAGGAAGATATTCGCCCCTGCGTTGGTGCGACCTACTGTCTTGACCGGATCTATCAAACAGGGGATGCGCTGTGCATTCACAACGCCGCGACGGGGCGCGAATTGACGATGCCCCATGATATTGCTAAGGTTGAAACGCCAAAGAAGGTTGTGATTATCGGTGCTGGTCCAGCGGGCCTTGAGGCTGCACGTGTCGCGGCTGAGCGCGGGCATACCGTGACCGTGTTTGAGGCCACAGCTGAGGCGGGTGGACAGATACGCCTGACCGCGCGCGCGCCCCGTCGCCGTGAAATGATCGGGATTATCGATTGGCGCATGGCGCAATGTGCCGCACGCGATGTGACGTTCCATTTCAACACGTGGGCTGAGGCAGGCGATGTCACCGCTCTTGACCCCGACGTAGTCATTGTCGCGACGGGTGGCATGCCGAACTTGGAACTGTTTGAACAAAACGGCGAGCAGGCGCATGTGGTGTCTTCTTGGGATATTATTTCAGGCGACGTGAAGCCGGCGGGTAAGATCCTGATTTATGACGAAAGTGGCGATCATCCCGCCTTGCAAGCTGCCGAAATTGCAGCAAATTCAGGTGCATCGGTTGAGATCATGACGCCTGATCGCACGTTTTCCCCCGACGTGATGGCGATGAACCTCGTGCCTTACATGCGTTCACTTCAGGACAAGGACGTCACCTTTACCGTGACACGCCGCCTGATGGGGGTCGCGCGTAGTGGCAACACGTTGACAGCGACGATTGGCACCGATTACAGCGATCATACCTACGATGTGCATGTCGATCAGGTTGTGGTGAATTACGGCACACTGCCGCTGGATGAATTGTATTTTGGCCTTAAGCCCTTTGCGTCCAATATGGGTGAGGTTGATTATGACGCGTTGATTGCAGGCACTCCGCAGACCGTTCTGCGCAACGAAAACGGAACATTCCAACTGTTTCGCATCGGTGATGCCGTATCAGCACGCAACACCCACGCGGCAATTTATGACGCCCTGCGTCTGGTTAAGGATATCTGAGCGATGCGTAGCAGCAAAACCATTCATGTCGTATCATGCCATGCCGAAGGCGAAGTCGGTGACGTTATTGTTGGCGGGGTAGCACCGCCGCCGGGCAAGACCCTGTGGGAGCAGCGCACATGGATCGCCAAGGATCAGACCCTGCGCAACTTCATGCTGAACGAGCCGCGTGGCGGTGTGTTTCGCCATGTGAACTTGCTGGTGCCACCCATCCACCCCGAGGCGCAGATGGGCTGGATTATCATGGAGCCGGAAGACACGCCGCCGATGTCGGGTTCGAACTCGATATGTGTGTCCACCGTGCTGCTCGACAGCGGGATCATCCCAATGACTGAGCCGGTGACCGAAATGGTGCTAGAGGCCCCCGGTGGTTTGGTGCGCGTGCTTGCCGAGTGCCGCAATGGCAAGGCTGAGCGGATCACAGTCCGCAATTTGCCATCTTTTGTGGGTGAGATGGGCGCGGCGTTAGATGTGAAAGGCATCGGCCAGATCACTGTCGACACAGCCTTTGGTGGCGACAGTTTTGTTGTCGTTGATGCGGCGGCCCTTGGGTTCGAACTGGTTGCATCCGAGGCAAAGGCGTTGGCGGATCTGGGCGTGGCGATCACCAATGCGGCCAACGCGCAACTGACCTTTCACCACCCGAGCAATCCAGATTGGAAGCACTTTTCGTTTTGCCTGTTTGCCGGACCAATAACGCGGGACGGCAGCCACCTGACAACATCCGCAGCGGTGGCGATTCAACCGGGTAAGATTGACCGCTCGCCAACTGGCACGGCAGCCTCTGCACGCATGGCGCTGTTGCATGCGCGTGGTGAGATGCAAGTGGGCGAGACCTTTACCGCGCGATCCATTATCAACTCTGAATTCCATGGGAGGATTGCGGAAACCACCACATTGCGGGACACCCCCGCGATCATCCCTGAAATCACTGGCCGCGCATGGATCACTGGCACCCATCAACACATGCTGGACCCCGATGACCCCTGGCCCGAGGGATATCGGCTGAGCGATACTTGGCCAGATTTGAAGGACCGCACGGACTGACACGTCCGACCATCCCGTAACTGTCGCAAGACGATCTTATTGGACTGTGGCCCAGCGCCGCGCAGCTCATTGGCTGGATCGAACGCATCAGTCGCGGGATCGTTGAAGGGACTGCCGGGCGGTAGCATCGATCTGCCGCTCGGACATAAAGATGAGCCATGGTCGTTCGATCATATAGACACGCTGACCTTGTGGGTCCCCGACGCGCCGCACGCGAGCGGTGCCTAGAAACCTTCGACGACGATCTTTCCCTTCGCCTTGCCGGTTTCAACGAGACGATGTGCTTCACGCATATTGGCAGCATTGATCGGCGTCAGCACCTGCGACACAGTCGTGCGAATGCGCCCAGCATCGATTTCTTTGGCGACATGGGTCAGCAACTTGTGTTGCTCAATCATATCGGGGGTCTTGTGCATGGCACGCGCGAACATGAATTCCCAATGAAGGCTTGCCGCTTTCATCTTCATTCCGGCCATTGGCATCGGCGAGTCCGTACCATCAATAGAAACGATGCCGCCCTGTGGTCGGATCAGCTCAACTGCTGCATCCCAATGGCGCATGTCGTTGAAGACAGCGATGTGATCGACGTGCTGCATCCCAAGTGCGCGCACCTGTGCCACCATGTCTTCGCGGTGGTTGATCACGTGATCCGCGCCTAAATCTGTCACCCACGCGTTCGTCTCTGGCCGCGATGCTGTCGCGATGACGGTCAGGCCAGCCTGTTTGGCAAGTTGAATGCCAATCGACCCGACACCGCCGCCTGCGCCAATGATCAGGATCGTCTGGCCGGTATCGGCGCCATCACGATCAATCCCCAAGCGATCAAAAAACGCCTCGTAGGCGGTGATCGTTGTCAGTGGAAGGGCGGCGGCCTCTGCGTGAGACAGTGAGGTTGGTTTGTGGCCGACGATGCGTTCGTCCACCAAATGAAACTCCTGGTTGGTGCCGGAACGTGTGATGTCGCCTGCATAATAAACCGCGTCGCCAACTTTGAATAAGGTCACATCAGACCCGACGGCCTCGACGATACCGGATGCATCATAGCCGATAACACGCGGGCTTGGTTCGACCGTGTCCTTGGGCGCGCGCACCTTTGTGTCGACAGGGTTCACTGCCACCGCTTTGACGCCAACCAATATATCGTGGCCTTGCGGGATTGGCGTTTCGAGCGACACATCAAGAAACGCACTTGGATTTTCAATTGGTAAATAATGGGTAAGAGCGACGGCTTTCATGCAATTTTTCCTCAAATGGTGTGTCCGGTAGGCGTGCGGTATTGTTTGATGGCTAAGTCTCATTTAACGGCACATATCGCAAGTACGCACAATGGACGGTATTATTGAAGGTCGCCTTGTTCAGATTTCAGAAAGAGGATGGTGTTTGCGTCAAAGGAATTTGAATCCAAACACCCTGAGTGCGCTTTCAAGACCCCCACTCTAGTTGGGCATTCAGGCCGCCGTCGGGCAGATTGCTGAGGATCAGGTCAACGTCGCACTGCGCCACGATATCTTGGACAATGGACAGGCCAAGGCCATGTCCGGGCACGGTTTCATCCAACCGCTTACCGCGCCGCATGACGGACTCGCGCTCAGCCTCGAATATCCCCAGGCCGTTGTAGCTCACCTGAATGAATCCACGTATCGCGGTCCCCCCGGCGGAGATCGCAATTTTATCAGCAGTCCATTTCGCCGCATTGTTGATCAGGTTCCCCAACAATTCCGTCAGGGTGAATTCGTCAAAAGGGCACACGGCATGCGGTGCGACATCCATCGTCTACGCGACGTCATCACCACCGATGCGTCTTTGAAACGCTTGAACTAATTTCTGCAAAACGGGTTCAACCGCGCAGTTCACAACTTGCCCGCTCATTTGGTCGCGCGTTCTTGTGAGTTCCATTTCCACCAGATGCTGCGTGCTTGTGACTTGATAGTCGATCTCGTCGGGAATGGTCGACACATCGCCACCCGATCGAAGGTCTTGTGCCAGCGCGCTCATCATCGTGAGGGGTGTTTTCAGGCCATGCGCCAATGTGCTGGCGCGCGCGCGGTTTCGACGGCTTGTTCTTGGCTCTCAAGCAGATCGTTCACTTCTTTGACAAGTGGTGTGACCTCGGCCGCGCAATCCGTTGACAGCCTTTGACCAGGTTTTGTTTTCACCAAATTTACTTTGGCTTTTACTTTATCGAGCGGCTTTAGACCAATCCGGACGGTAAACCATGAGGTGAGCACCAAGAAAGTGCCCAGCAACGCCATCGACACACTGCGCCGAAAGCTTGAGATAGGCGCTTCGACGCTGGTTTGATCGATTGCAACGGCCACGAGAAACTCCCGCACTTCGCCGTCGTGTTCCAATGTGATCCGCCAACTCCCCGTCAGGTATATTTCGCCGTTCGACCCTAAAAATGTTGCAAACACCAGCTTACCAAGTTCTGCGGGGGGCTGCAAATCAAGAGGCTGCGCCCAAAAAGAGGTGGACAACACCGGGGCTGTATTTTCTTGTGTAACCTGCCAATAATATCCGCTTAGCGGTTGGGAAAAGCGCGGATCGCCCAATTCCCCGACCATCAATCGCCCGTTAAAATCGAGCTGCGTCTGACTGGTCGGTGTGACAACCCAAGCATCTAATTCGCTGTGTATGAATTCCTCAAAATAATTGCGAAAACCTGATTGAGGACCAAAGCTGTAGCGAGCAGGGCGATTATCGTTGACAAGGCAGAGGTGATCAAAAGTCGGAGGCTGAATGATGACGTGACACTTGTGCCTCGGCAATAACATATCCAAAGTCGCGCTTTGTCTTGATAAGGTCTGACCCGAGTTTGCGCCGCCGCCGACCGATCAGAACTTCGATTGCATTGCTGTCAGGTTCTTGGTCGCGAAAATAGATGTTTTCCTGTGTATTGTATCCTCGATTGTGCGGTTAACCAAGTTGGGTTAGCTGCCCCAGCTGCGCACGGCGCCACAATCCATGTGAACGAAGTTGGAACCGGAATAGCTGCCAACACCACCAGCACTACAGCTTGCGGCTGCGCGTGCCAACTGATTTACCGAACGGCCCTGCATACGCAAATCGG
>Ga0307488_10001757_pt1 | contig 18183 bp, 19 predicted proteins | sample SB02metaG_FD_202248 | JGI IMG/M metagenome (GOLD analysis project Ga0307488, IMG submission 202248) | Sea-ice brine microbial communities from Beaufort Sea near Barrow, Alaska, United States - SB 0.2 | ecosystem: Environmental > Aquatic > Marine > Coastal | place: USA: Alaska | collected... | reverse complement strand
TTATAGGTATTTATTGGTTAGGTACACGCAACGTCGCGCTTACCTCTTAAAAATGCTTTTTAACATATATCGACAAAATGAATAGAAAACAAGTTCTTCTTCATACTTATCTAATATTCTTTTTTTTTAGTGGCTTATGTTGCTCACTTTTCGAACAGCTCGATTGGCATAACAAACTAAAACAGTATAATGCTCGCACATTCGTTTTTTAAAAGCGATTTCAGACAATATATATCGGGTGTAAATACCCCAATTGCCATTGATAAATAATAATAGGAGAGGTTTAGATGAAACAGTTTGAAGCCAATTTTGATGGACTAGTAGGACCGACTCATAATTATGCTGGCTTATCATACGGTAACGTAGCGTCATTAAATAATGCGAGCGCTTCAAGTAGCCCTAAACAGGCCGCTAAGCAAGGACTAAAGAAAATGAAGGCTCTGACTGAGCTTGGTATGGTTCAAGGTGTTCTGGCGCCGCAGGAGCGTCCTGACATAGCTTCGCTTCGTAGATTAGGCTTTAGTGGAACCGATGCCAACGTTTTAGCCATGGCGGCTAAACAGGCTCCGGCTATTTTTCAAGCCTGTTGTTCAGCGTCAAGTATGTGGACAGCCAACGCAGCCACTGTCTCACCTAGTGCCGATACCCATGATGGCAAAATTCATTTTACTCCTGCAAATTTAACCAATAAGTACCATCGCTCACTGGAACCTCAAGTCACAGGTAGAATTCTCCAAGCGACGTTTTCAAACCCAGATTATTTTGCCCATCATGCTCATTTGCCAGATAACGAACATTTTGGTGATGAAGGCGCGGCCAACCATACGCGCCTTTGTAGCGATTATGGCAAAACAGGTCTAGAAATGTTTGTGTTCGGACGCCACGCTTTTGATACGAGTAAACCCGCTCCTAAAACATTCCCCGCCCGTCAGACACTAGAGGCGAGTCAGGCTGTGGTAAGATTACATGGACTGAGTGATGACAATGTGGTGTATGTGCAACAAAACCCAGATTTAATTGATCAGGGAGTGTTTCATAATGATGTTATCGCTGTTGGTAACCAAAATGTACTCTTCTATCACGAACAAGCGTTTTATCAATCATCACAAGCGATAAGCGAAATAAAACAAAAATTTGTGGGTGATGACTTGCACTTTATTTGTGTAAAAACCGATGAAGTGAGTGTGCAAGACGCCATTAAAAGTTACTTATTTAACACGCAAATCATCACGCTGGCGAATGGTGACATGGCCATTATCGCGCCGACCGACTGCAAAGAAAATCCTGCGGTATCCACTTATCTAACCAATTTGGTTGCACAAAACACACCAATAAAACATGTGTACTACCATGATGTTAAAGAGAGTATGCGTAACGGTGGCGGCCCCGCTTGTTTGCGCTTAAGAGTCGCCATGACCGACAAAGAATATGCAGCGGTTAATCAAAGTACCTTAATCAACGACACTCAGTTTGAACGTTTAAACACCTGGGTTGATAAACATTATCGCGATACTTTGAATGTGAGTGATTTGAGTGATCCACAACTATTGGTCGAATCTAGAACGGCGTTGGATGAGTTAACCCAACTATTGCAATTAGGCTCGGTTTATCCTTTTCAACAAGTGTGATGTTTTAACCTATTTATGTTTAAAACGTATGCGTATAAAAAGCCCGATAATATCGGGCTTTTTATCTACTTCTATTGATTAATCTGTATCATTACAGTTTGAATTTATTCCATAGGGACTGCTAGGTGGTGGAGAGGCGTCATCCACCAAATCAACCGCAGATACAGGTAATGCGAACTCTTGGCTCTCTGATGATTCACTACCAGCAGATTCTGCATTAACCGAAATATCTACGTCTACCCAAGCTCCGAATTGTTTTGCGTACAATATATTAATCAAGGTTTGACCATTATCATCTGTGGTACTTGTAGAAGGGATACTAACTACGTTTCCAGGTGTTAGCAGTCCGTCCTTATTGGAATCTTCACCACGATCAAATAATCCATCATTATCAGAATCTTCACCCTCATCGAATATTCCGTTATTATTGGCATCTTCACCCAAATCCAGTATTCCGTTACCATCGACATCTTCATTTGGGCAGGTCGCTGTGATGACTTGTAACCAAATATCGTTATCTTCGTCATAACTCCAGAAACCTTTACGAAATACGCCCCCATCGGAAAATTTCACTGGAGGTGCGGAAAAAGTCATAAGCGCATTAGGTACAGGATTTGAGTCTGGGTCGGTCACAAAAACCGAGAACTCTTTTGAGTAAGAAGATTGCTCAGGTGCTTCAATTAAGCGTCCAGTTCCAATCGAAATATCAAACGCTCTGTCACCAACGGTCAAACTGGTAAAATCACTGACGGTTGGAGTATCAGCTACCGTTGCGTAGACCTTGACAGCCTCAAAACTACTGACTGCGTTGGAGGTGTAAACTGTTGATGCTATGCCGCTTCTATTTGTTGTTGCTTGATTAGGTGATATCGTGCCTCCACTGACATCATCCACTACAAAATTAATCACCTTACCTTTAACAAGGTTACCATTTGGGTCGCGTACCACTGAAGTAATAGTACTGGTTTGGCCGCTTGGGGCCACAGAGTCGGGGGTACCATCAACAATAATGTTATCTGCCACTGTGGCGACGAATTCCACTAAAGTTCTGGCATTCACTTCATTGCCCTGTGCATCTAATCCTGTTGCAGTGATTGAAGCAAAACCGGCACTATTAGATTGAATCGAAAATGCCACGTTACCTTCAATATCTGTACTAGCAGAAGCTACGGCCACTAGACCTCTTGATGTGGTAAGCGTTACGTTTCCATTGGCAAAAGCAGTGCCATTTTTTAACCACTGTACTGTTAGCTCAGTTGCAGTATTGAGTTCAACTTCAACCGCTTCGTTATCTACCGACGCATCAACAAAAGAAAAATCGTCTTCTTGGACGGCTATGGAAAATTCACTTTGCGAGTTAAGCGCAATTGCAACCACTGTATCAGAACCTGCCACATCACTGGTATAGTTTACTGTAATTTGTCCTTCAACTGAGGAAACTGGGCTGGTGTCACTCAACTGCCCATTAGTAGCACTTAGACTGACAGTTTCGTTCGCAATACCGTTACCGTCAGAGTCGACCAAACTAATGGTTAAAGGAACGGGATCATTTAAAATCGCGGATGATGATCCATTGACATTTATCTGTGTGCCCACCACTTGAACGTCTAATATTTGAGAGAAAGTCGCAGTACTAGCTGTCACCTCAATAGTCCGATTTTCTTGGTTGTTTTGGGTAGAAAGGGTAGCTCTGGCAATACCATCAACACCAGTTACCGCGACACTTCCACCGTTTTCAAGTTGCAGACTTGCACCCGCATTAGCGGAAAAGGTCACATCTATACCCTCAAGCAGCACGTTATTTGCATCTTTTACTAAAGCGATGAGTTCAATATCATCGGAGCCACTAGAGGCTAATTGAGTGGAGCTGCCAAACAAGTCCAATGAAGCAGGTTGTTCACCTATGAGTGTTGTGCCTGTTGAATTAAAAGTAGTCGTTGCTTCTTCGCCTGAACTGAGAGCCGCTACTATTTCCCCGGCGCCAGAGTTTTCGCCAACCAGTATTTGAATCGTTGCCACACCGCTTGCATCGGTAGAAGCGGTGCCTGAATCATTACCAAAAATAGCCAACCCTTCTGGTTGGAATCTATATGTAATCAAGGTAGAGGTAACAGGATCACCATTTGAATCTGTCGCAGTTGCAGTGAGCGTTAAAGGAGTGGATTCACTGAGTGATGTTGATGGCTGTTCATTAACATCAGTAAAAACCAGCGCAATACTTTTGGTGACAGTCACTGTTCCACCACCAGTCGTACCCCCGTTTGTAGTATCATCACGAGAGAGGCTACCGCCGCCCCCACATGAGAAAAGGCTAAGTAAAACCAACAATCCAAACAGCGTTCTAAAACGTAAAATCATAAACCTTTCCTATACACATGAGCCATATTGTGATGGCAAATTCACTTTAACAGTTCAGCTTGACCGACAATCTTGCTAACCTAGGCTTAGGTTATACGAGATAACCAAATTCAATAGCACTAATACCCGCGACTTTTAACAATAATAAAGCTTAGGATTTCCATGACCACATCCACCGACTCGTTATCACAAAAACCCACGTCACAAAAACTCGGACTCACCGCTCGGATCTTTATCGGCATGATAGCCGGAATAAGTATCGGAGCTTTATTACAATGGTTGTTTGATGATAGCGGAGATTTTTCTTTTAGTGTATTTGGCATGCATGTTTCAACGTATGCACTTTTAGTTGAAGGTATATTTAATATAGTGGGAAGTATCTTTATCGCCAGCTTAAAGATGCTGGTTGTACCTTTAGTGTTTGTTTCTTTAGTATGTGGCACATCAAGTTTGTCTGACCCTTCTAAGTTAGGTCGATTAGGGGGTAAATCCATACTTTTATATGTTGGCACCACTGCCATTGCTATCAGCTTAGCTGTTTCCTTTGCATTACTAGTCGCGCCAGGTGAAGGTTTAAATCTGACGACTGAATCCACTTATGCTGCAAAAGAGGCGCCTTCATTAGGCCAGGTCATCATCAATATGATGCCAACCAACCCTATCAATGCGATGGCCCAAGGCAACATGTTACAAATCATTGTGTTTGCTGTGCTTTTTGGTATCGCCATGGCTATGACAGGAGATACGGGTAAAAGGTTGACCGCAGTATTTGAAGATTTTAATACTGTCATCATGAAACTTGTTACTATTTTAATGAATCTTGCACCTTATGGTGTATTTGTTTTGATGGCCAAGTTGTTTGCTACCATAGGTTTTGACACTATTGCCAGTCTACTCAAGTATTTTTTACTGGTTGTGTTTGTGTTGTTAGTTCACGCTTTTGTCTCCTACCCCATAATTTTAAAAACCCTCAGTGGCTTAAGCCCACTCATTTTGCTCAGAAAAATGCGTGATGCCGCCTTATTTGCATTTAGCACCTCGAGCAGTAGCGCAACCTTACCTATCACCATGGAAACAGCGATTAAAAAGCTGGGTGTCAACCGTTCTGTCGCGTCTTTTACGGTTCCCCTTGGCTCTACGGTTAACATGGACGGCACCGCTATTATGCAAGGTGTTGCCACTGTATTTATCGCCCAAGTTTACGCAGTTGATTTAAGCTTGAGTGATTATATGATGGTCATACTGACTGCAACACTTGCTTCTATCGGTACTGCTGGTGTCCCAGGCGTGGGCCTTATTATGCTTGCTATGGTGCTACAACAAGTTAATTTACCAGTAGAAGGCATTGCTCTTATTATTGGTGTGGACAGGTTATTAGATATGACTCGCACAGCCGTTAATGTCACAGGCGACTGCATGGTGGCGTGTATAGTGGGTAAAAGTGAGAACGAATTAGATATTGAAGTATATAACGACCCAGAAGCAGGATTGAAATACGAGGAAGTCGACTTTGAACATCTGGATAAAAACAGTTAAATCAAACTATTGAGACCATTCCATACTCATTTACGTTAGAGGTTTTATGAGATGTAATCTACAAGTTTAGTCCTATGGGTTACATCTATGGTTTATAAAATAACCACTGTTACACACATCGCTGCCGCATATGTTTAGTGGCATAGGCGATGGTGGTGATATCAAGGGGTCATTTTTTTGATATAAAAAAGCCCAAACAGATAATAGAGATTTAGGCACAATGCTAATTATTCGGTTGTGGCTCAATAATAACTTGTAGCTCGTAGTGGGTAGTTCCTAGCTATGAGTTCAAAAAGTCTAATCCAAGTCTTCCATTGGCCACAACGCGATATAGTTTTCAAACTGCTCTAAATCAACATCATGATCAGCAACAGTCTTGCCCCTTACAGACATACCGGCTTTATGCATTTCCGATTTTTTGCCTTTATTGAGCAGTGGGTGCCAGGTGGGCAAGCCCCTATCCTCGTAAAGTCTACGATAACTGCAGCTGTGTGGCATAAAAAAGATATCTTGTAGGTTGTCCTTAGTTAGTTTGACACATTCTGGCACCAGAGTGGTTCGCTCAGCGTATTGAGTACATGCACAGGTTTTGGTGTTCAGTAATCCGCATGCAATATTTGTGTAATGAATTTTTTCACCCTGCTGAATATGACTTGTAGGTGCCGCCTCAGTCACTGCTTCATCATCGATGAACTTGTGCAAACAACATTTGGCACAGCCATCGCAAATACCTTCCCATTGTTTTTCAGTCATATTTTCAAGGGAGGTAGTTTCCCAATATTTATCCATGACAGTCCCTATATTTATTACTCATCAATGTGCCTCTCATGCTTTATCAAACAACAACCATAGTATTGCTTCGCTGCGTGTTTCGAAATTTTTAATATACAAAGATAACTTTTCGGCTAGACCTTCGATTACATTGTAAATATTGAGTTCAGGTTTGATGATCATTGCGATTTTTAGATCACCAAGCCAATTATTCTGTTGAGTGATCATCAACGGTTGCGCTATTTCTTGGTTGCAGCAATGGATTTGTAATAGAATGCTATCTATCACAATATTTTCAGTTGATTTTTACTTGCTATCTTCACAACAATTTTTAGCATATGTTCAAGATAAAGTACTGCTCGAACTTTCCAAAAAATTCACATATCAGCAATTTATTCGCTGGCTCCACTATAACGTCAAAAGAAAAGATCATTGTTTATACAACATATGTCCTGATTAAAAAGTGCTCATTCAATTCTATTATTATCTGATCATCAACTAATAAAGCTGCCACACCTTTTGGTGTGCCTGTCATGACAATATCTCCAGGTAAAAGCGTAAAGGTGTTAGAAATGTTGACGAGTAGTTTTAATATAGGGAATAACATCTCTTGGCTATTACCTTGCTGTCTTATTTCATTATTCACACTCAAACTGAAGTTTATATTGGATAAACTTTTCATTTGATCTTTAGGGATAAATTGCGACATAGGGCAACTACGATCAAAAGCTTTTGCACGTTCCCATGGATGTCCTTGCCTTTTTAATGCGTTTTGCACATCCCTTAACGTCAGATCTAAACCCAAACCTGCCCCCCAGATTGCTGCCTCTGCATCTTTAATCGAGGATTGGCAGAGTCGGGTCTTAATCAATATCGCCACTTCTAACTCATTGTGGCAAGGACCTAAATTTTTAGGTATTACAACAGGATTATTTAGCGAAACTAAAGCAGTTGAAGGTTTATTAAATAACAAGGGTTCAGTGGGTACATCATTATCTAACTCTTTGATGTGTTGCAGATAATTACGCCCAACACAGACCACTTTGCCTACTGGTAAATCAATGTTTTTGCCATCACTATCAATATGATTATATTCAAACAAGACTTCACGACCCTTTTTTAATACGATCAGATAAATAGCTTACTGATACCCCAAAATAACTTGAACGATTCCACTTCATTAAGGTATGAAAATTTTCGTAAACCAAATAAATACGCCCCGTTTCACCGTCAGGAGCGATAAGTGATCCTTTAATAGGCAAGTTGGGTAAATTTCTGCCATCATAACGTCTAACCTCCATTGCCTGCCAGTCTGATAACACACGCTTTGAGGAGGATTTAAGACCGGCCACACTAAAATCAAAATTGTCAGGTACTTTAACTTGGCGTCCCCATGTTATTTGATTACTCCAACCTTCTGATTTTAAGAAATTAGCAATAGAAGCAAATACATCAGCCTTGTTGTTCCAGATATCTTTTCGACCATCGTTATCAAAATCGATTGCGTAGTCTAAAAACGAGCTAGGCATAAATTGACTTTGCCCCATGGCTCCTGCCCAAGAACCCACAAAGTGTTCCAGTTCAATATGCCCTTGCTTAAGAATTTTTAAGGCGGCAAATATCTGTTTTTTAAACAGCGCTTCTCGCCTTCCCTCGTATGCCAAAGTCACTAATGAATTAATCACTGAGTGTTTACCCATAATATTGCCAAAGTTGCTCTCGTTCCCCCATAGCGACACGATAAAACGTTTTTGCACACCAAACTGTTGTTCTACTTGGTCTAATAACACTTGATGCTGCGCCATTAAATCAATGGCTTTTTTAACTTTCCAATCTGGTACACGGGTGGCTAAGTATTTATCTAATGTTAATTTCGTTTCTGGTTGATTTTTGTCAGCTGTGACCGTTTTTTTATGGTATGTGACATCTGCAAACACTTGGTCAATAAAATCACTGGTGTAACCTTGTTCAATGGCTTGTATCTTTAGATCAGCCAAATACTGCTCAAAGGTAGGTTTGGCACTCAAGGTTTGACTAACTAATAGTAATAAAATGGACAATAAGAGATAGTTATTTTTCATAGGCATTAGTCTGTGTTCTGCTGTTGTATATGGGCTTTTAGTAAATTTTCAGTGGGGGGGGGCAGCTGCAAATAAAATCCCTTTGTTTTGAGCTCAGTACGTAGCTTATCAATATGCACTCTTGCCAGTTCACGGTCTTTTTTAAGTGGCATAATCATTATAAATACGGGAGTACCGAAGGTTATTAACAAAGCTTCTGGGACCTTAGAGAAGTCGTCTCTGCCTGGTACATACAAGTAGGTTTCTTGTTTTTTACTGCTCTTGTAGACCGCACACAACATTATGAGTTGACCTCAAGCAGTTCACCCGACAAATTTAGCGCCTCAATTTTAATGAGTTCGTTAACAAAAAGTGTCCGTCTCCAACTACTCAATAAATCAGGTTGCAATCCCATATCTCGCGTTTCATCTTGATTGAACCAGCACCATTTAAGTAATTGATTAATTTGTTTTTTAGAACCCACTAATTCTGGTGGAATGGCATATTTTTCGGCAATGCTTATGCATAATTTTTTAACACTAGCGGCAGTATTTTTATAATTATTAACATCATTTAAGCGTTTTACCATAGGTGGGTAAGCCTCTTCACTTACATTTTGACAATCAGCGACTATCCCTAATAATGCATCACCGTGGATCCTCACTTCGTGAGGATTCATTCCTTGGATCGAGCGTAATTCAGTTTTATTTGATGGTTGCAGCATAGCAATAGAGATTAAATTTTCTTCTCGCACCACAAAGTTTAGTGCCATATCACGTAGCCTTGCGGTTGATGTACGCCAAGCAGCCAACTTTTTTAAAATTAATACAGCTTTGCTGGGTAATTTCCAGTTATTTTTAATCGTTAAATACACTGAATCTAAAGGTATTGAACTTTTTTTCTTTGCTGATAAATGAGCGATTTCGGCATACACCCATGAGAGTTTATTTTGGTCTTCTACACGGGCTTTAAGCTCTGGATAAAGTTGAAACAAATACAACACATCTTTAGCCGCATAATCACACTGTTCATCACGTAAAGGCCGCGCTAACCAATCTGTGCGTGACTCGCCTTTATCAACTGTCACATCAAGCATCATTTCTACTAACTTGGCATACCCTAAAGCGGGTCCCATACCGACTATGCTGGCAGCAAATTGGCTATCAAAAATAGGACTAGGCATAACTTTAAATGCATGCCAAAACGTTTCTAAGTCCTCAGAACAAGAGTGCAGCACTTTTACCACATTAGAATTAGTTAATAACTCAGTCAAACTTGAGAAATCATCAATCGCTAAGGGGTCAACCAAGACTAATTGTTTTCCATCGTAAATCTGAATAAGCCCCAGCTGAGGATACAAGGTCCGTGTACGAACAAATTCGGTATCCACTGCTATGGCTTCTACCTGACTGGCTTGTTGACAAAAATCTGCGAGAGCTTGATTACTGCTTATAAAGTTGTATTGCATGGATTTCCAAATTAGTGGCCACAAAACCATAAAAAAACCGGCTGATACCGGCTTTTTACATAAGTGTAAACGGTTGGGCTATTTATCTCTTAATTCTCTGGGCGGTATCTTACCAACATTACTTTTAGGAAGCTCGTCTATGAACTCAAATTTTTTCGGTATCTTATAACCGGTTAAGTGTTTACGACAATGATCGACCACCTCTTTTTCTAACAATGTTTGGTTTTTACTCACTATTACCAACTAAACAATTTCGCCATAGACCTCGTGGGGCCCAGCTATTGCAGCAGCCTCTATAATATCATCGTGCATAGCGGCGACTTCCTCAATTTCATTTAGAAAGACATTAAACCCCGAAACTAAAATCATATCTTTTTTACGGTCAACAATAAAAATAACCGTCTGCATCACATCTTGCCATATCACCCGTAGCTAACCACCCATCGACTATCATTTCATCGGTTGCCTCAGGGCGATTAAGATAACCTTCAAGCAAAACAAGTCTAGTGGTTTTTTGCCAACGTTCAGCTACCGGTCTCTGGACAGCTGCACCACCTCCCAAAGCAAATTTTAATCGACTAAAATCTAAATCAGCAAAACCAGGGGTGTTAAGCAACCCGTTAAACAATGTATTTACACCTGTTATAACGGTGAATGGATATTTGGCCAACTCAGCCACAAACCCCAGCATATCGCGAGGATTGGTGATCAATAAATTTGGACAACCAAATTTAACAAATGTCAGACAATTACCTTGTAAGTCAAATATATGGTACAGAGGCAAAGCCGTGACCACTAACTCTTTACCCTTTTCAACTACGCTTTCTAGAATTGTCGAGGTTTGCTCCAAGTCCACCACAATCTTTCTATGGGTTAGCATAGCTTCCTTAGACAAACCGGTAGTGCCACCTGTATATTGCAAAAAAGCCAAATCATCGCCAGTGACATCAGGGCGATGATAAGGTTGACTGTAGCCTTGCTTAAGCGCCTTTGAAAACCTTAGCGCATTAGGTAAATCATAAGCTGGGATCATTTTTTAAGGTGTTTAATCGTAAGGTTTGTGACGACTTTTTTAAGGGGGGATAACATGTCATCAACAGAGGTGATTAATACGTTTTCTAAAGCTGTATTTTTAATCACCTCGCTCAAAGTACAGGCAACATTTTCAACAATAACGATAGCTTTTGCGTTTGAGTCAGTTAATTGATGTTGTAACTCTTTGATGGTGTATAAAGGATTAACATTTACTACTATCATACCTGCTCGAAGTATGCTATGTAACGCTACAGATACTGGATAAGGTTAGGCATCATAATTGCCAACGCATCGCCCTTTTTTAAACCAGATTTTTTCCATTTTGCCTGCAGGTCTTTGCTTTTAAGCTGTTACCTTGATGAAGTTACCAGCTTAAAAGCAACATATTATTATTTAAATAAAATATGAAACTACGAATTATTTCAACAAAGGTTTCGCAAAGATAAATCAACAATTGTTTAACAACAAAGACCAGTTCATATCCAGCTTAAAAATCCGATGATTTTTTCGGCAACTGGCTGTGGATTATCCATATGTAAATGATGGTAACCCTCACATTCAACGGTAGTTAAATTTTCAACCCAGTCCAGCCTATTTTGTAATATGGTTCGCATTGATTCGTATCCATGATCGCCCGTAATGACTAAAGTGGGACATTGAATATTACGCATAAAAGCTTCTGCTTGTGGTTCTGTCATTCTCAGTGATGAAAAGGTTCTTAATCGCCTATCTGTGTTAAATAATAATTGTTTATTTTCCTCACGGATATTGCGCGTTATCAATAATCTAGCTGACTCTAATTTGATATCCCCCACCTTTGCTCTGGCTTCGACCGTTCGTTCAATACTGCTAGGATGTTTAGCTTCACTTTGTTGGGCTTTTAATCTGCTAAGAATGGAGTCCCTAAGTTGGACTGGGCTACTTTGTGTATCTTTAGTCATGGGGCCGAACGACTCAATTGAAATGAGTTTACTCACATGTTCAGGGAAACAACTAGCATAAATAGTTGAAATGATCCCACCCATAGAGTGCCCCATCAATATAAATGCCTGCCAACCTTGTGACTCAACCAATTCATATAAATCGTAAGCAAAATCAATGAGGTGGTAATGAGCACCATCACTTCGGTGGGAAGACAATCCATGACCAGTAATGTCTAATGCTAGGATATAATAATCAGTGAGGTACTCAGCAATAGGCTGAAAACTTGCGGCGTTATCTAACCAACCATGCAAGGCTAAAATCATGGGTTTAGTGGGTTCACCATAACCGATGCCACGAAGGGTGATATTGCCAAGGGGGAATTCAAGGGCTTGTTGCACGTAGTTTCCTTTTTCAAACACAAAAAAAGCGGCAATATTTTGCCGCCATTTAACAACTAATTTGCCGTTTATGGCAATTATTCACCTTCATTTTTCAAAAAATCACGTGTAGCTCGGGAAACTGTCAGCAACTAGTGTGGTCTAGCATTTCGTTCATTTAAGCGTTCTTGACGTTCCCGTTGCATATCTTTTTCACTTTTCACCTGCCAACCCCACTTTCCTCGCTGAACGAAAGCAGGGTCATCATCTTGAAAAGTAGGAGGATGGTCTGCTCTAGATAAACCATCCCAAATATAAAAAGTATCTGCTTGCACTATGGTCAGTTGGGTCGTTATGAGATCAGGGTGAGGGTTTTGAATACCCTCGACTTTTCCTATAAGCGTGAGAACAGTACCAGGTTGCAAACTGTCTGTTTTCAATGAATCATTAAATTTGACAGAAAAGCGACCTTCGCTTCCTGTCGCATATGTGGGCTGTCCAGAATACAAAAGTGGGTACTGAGTGACAGTCACATTAGCAACACCATCTTGCTTACGTAAGGCTGTGATAACCCCGCCCCACCTCACCGTTTCCCCGACAGAGCCCTGGGTAACTTGATTGAACTTAAGCAAGTTTAAATCTTGAGATAATTTGATTTGTTCTGGAATGATAGTACAACCCACAAACAAACATAAAACTGCCATACCTGCTAATTTATTCATCGTTTTGAATCCCTTCTAGTTGTCAGGATCAATACTATTTTTTTTATCTCGCATTACTTTTACTGGCTTTGGGTAAGTCGTTGCCCCACTAGGACGTGTTGTATTACCCCTATGCCAATTGTTTCCGTTTGAGCCACGAATAATTAGACTCCTATTATAGCGGAGCGGATAATGGCCGTACCAAGATTGATATGGCCATACATGTACACCCCTAACATCAATACGCTGCACGTTTTTCCACAAATAATAAGCTTCAACCGTTGCTGTTGGAAACACATATTCGTGCTCACCTACTAAACCTTTTTCTAAACCATTAAGCTGTGCGGTAAATGTCATCAAACGTCCAACTTGATACACCATAGGATCCATAAAGCCATTAACAACAATACGATAACGCCCTATGCTTTCCTCACCTGAAACAGGTCGGCCATAACCACTTAGCGGATAATAAACCATTTCAAAAACAGTGGAATCAGGTTTATTTTCGACTTTTGCGATAGCTCCCCCCCAACGCAAAATCTTACCTTTGACTTCTTCGGCCTTTGACGCGGCATCCTCATAAGTGATTAACGGGGTAGTATCATCAAGCTGAAGTTTGTCAGGAAATGTTGAACAACCAAACAGAAACAAGGCGACTAATAAAGTACATATACGAATATTCATGATTTCCTCAGATAGATTAAACAGGGATGATTATCTGTTATTTTATTTATAGTAACTGAACAGCTACTGAATTTTGTCTTTATTTTTATATCTATCAGAACGAAGAATAGATCAAACGAATGTGTCGACACCCAATAATAATTGAATGCCTTGGCGTTGCTGCTCTTTTTCCATACTTTGATAAGCGGCAATAGCTGACTTTTCATTTAAGCTATTGCTAGAAAGTGAGTCAGTCTGTTGTTTAAATGAAGCGGCTTTTTCGAATGTTTCGCTGTCACCAGCACGAATAATAGAGACTTGAGCTGGGACTAGAGTGTCATCTTGGCTTTTGTCTGAGTTAAGCTCACGTGGCTTGTCCCGAGAGGAACGGGAAATATCAGATGCTTTTAATAAAGATAGTGACTCTATACTCAACAACTTTTCCTAATCTGTAGAAACAATAGTTTACAAACCTATGACCCCAATTAAATGCAAGAAATGCTCCAGACTTTTTTATTCAATATTTACTCTCGTCCAGGCAATTTTTTCCAGGTCACTTTGTCACGTAAATAAACCGGTTGGATGTCTTCCACTTCAACAGCCTGACCATCGGCAATTAATGCCTTAGCCAAGGGCAACATATACAGTGCATTAGGATACAAAACACGGGTTAACACCTCAACGTTAGCTGCCCCATTTAATGCTGGATATGCCTGCCACCCAGTTCCAACTCCAGCCATTTCTAATTGACGACTGAGTAGCACTATGGCTTCATCTGGTGGTATCACTTGCTCTTCCCCAATCAATGTCATGACATTGTGTTGAAGTTGATACTGGCCAAAATACACTTCAGACATACGCGCATCTATCGCTGCAGTCACCAGTTCACTCTGATGTTGCACATAAGCTTGTTGTGCCATTGCTGCTAACGTTGATATGCCCAGCACTTTATGGCCAGTGCCTAATGCTAATCCCTGCAACACGCCAGTCGCTATTCGCACACCAGTAAAACTTCCGGGGCCGCGACCAAAGGCTAAATAGTCTAAGTCTTGAAGTGTGACATTCGCTTCTTTTAACACCTCATCAATCATTGGCAATATACGTTGACTGTGTTGCTGTGGACAGACTTCGAAACGATTAAAGACGTGTTCGTTGACCTCAAGAGCAACTGAACAGGCCTCGGTAGCCGTATCGATAATTAAAATATTCATGATTGGGTTTCCACTTCATCTTTGTCGTTGTGAATGTTGTGTAAAAAATCCACGGCCTTTTGTAAGTCTCGGGTGCGATGCATATCCGGCAAGCTCCCCATAAAGATTTTGCCATAGTCTTTGGTAACCAAACGATTATCACAAATAACCAACACCCCTTTATCCGTTTCGTCACGGATCAAGCGCCCTGCCCCCTGTTTTAATGCAATAGCAGCTTGAGGAATTTGTAATTGTACAAAAGGATTGCCGCCACTTTTGCGACAATCTTCAATTCTGGCCTGCAATAACGGATCATCTGGTGAAGCAAAAGGTAATTTATCAATTAACACACAAGTCAAATCATCACCTCGTACATCCACCCCCTCCCAAAACGCTCCCGTCCCCAATAACACTGCATCTTTGTTCTCTAAATAACGTTCCAGTAATGCGCGCTTAGTAGTGGAGCCCTGAACCAAAATAGGATTGTCTATTTTATCTTTTAGCTGGTCGGCAATGGCATTAAGAGTGGCATGACTGGTAAACAACAAAAAACAACGGCCACGACTCGCTTTAACCAATTTGATAGAGATATCCAATAAGGTGGCGCGCATTTCCCGGGCATTGGGCTCTGGCAAGAAACGTGGCACACACAACATGGCTTGATTGGGATAATCAAAAGGGCTGTCCAAAGACAAAGTGGTCGCATTGTCTAAACCCATTTGTCGTTGAAAGTGGCTAAAACCGCCGTCTACCATCAAGGTAGCAGAAGTAAATACCCAGCTGCGTTTTGGTTCAGCGATAAAGTCAGCAAATTTCTGCGAAATGCTTAAAGGGGTTAAATGCAGCACAATATGGCGCATAGTCGTTTCATACCAAAGGCTCACACCTAAGAGTGTGGTATCAGTTAAACGCGCTAATTTACCCTTGGCTTCTGACACTCTCTCAAAAATATTATCTAAGTCTTTGTCTCGGCCAACATGCAATTTTAGCACTTCATAGAATACGTGTAGACTATCAGTTAATTTACTGATCTGAATTTGTACATCGTCCCGGGATAACATTTGACGCCAATTTCCCTTGCCTGGGTTTTCAGGAAATAAAATACGCAAATCTGCAGCAATCATTTTGCATTTTTCAGCCGTGCTTTGTAATTGTTTAGCGTCTTTGAGTACAGCACGATACACCACTTCTACATCCCGGCTGATATCCTGCAATTGCCTGCTAGAAAATGACTCACCAAAATACTCGCTGGCAATATCAGGTATTTGATGGGCTTCATCAAATACCACAAGATCCGCATCAGGGATAAGCTCACCAAAACCGGTATCCTTTAAAGCCATATCTGCAAAAAACAAATGGTGATTCACTACAACAACATCGGCATCTAACGCTTTTCGACGAGCTTTGACCATAAAACAGTCTTCATAATCTGGGCAATCTTTACCCAAACAGTTATCCGCTGTAGAGGTAACAAAAGGTAACACTTTAGCGTCTTCTGCAAGCGCTCTCATATCCCCCATATCACCGGTTTTAGTACTCGAAGCCCATTCTCTGACTTGCGTGAGTTCGGTAAGCGTTTGTCTATCCACTAGCGTGCTATTACCCCCATGTTGCCTTAATCGATGTAAACACAAATAATTAGCACGGCCTTTTAACAAAGCCGTCTTGCTATTGGTACCCAGCGCTTTTTTTATTAAAGGTAAGTCACGGTGAAAAAGTTGCTCTTGCAGATTTTTAGTCCCTGTGGAAATAATAGTTTTTCTTTCAGACAATAGCGCAGGTGCCAGATAAGCAAAGGTTTTACCCGTACCCGTGCCCGCTTCAACAATAAGAGGCGCTTTATTTTTGATGGTGTTTTCAACGGCAAGGGCCATATCAGTTTGTGCTTGGCGCGGCACAAACCCGTCAATAGCCTCAGATAACTTGCCATCGACAGCAAACAAAGATGATGTTTTGGACATAGCGCCTTAATAATTAATAAAAGTGTAAAAACCTAGACAGAGATTATGCCAAAAAGCATGACAACTAACGAGTGAAAAGTTTTGATTCTAGTCACAACTTACCTTGCCTATTTTTATTTTCATGGTATTTTTTGCCATAAAATATAACAGAGTGCGCTCCATGCCCAAAGCCAGTGAAATTAAAAAGAATGCCGCCGTTGAACATAATGGCAAAGTATATATAGTCAAAGACATCAATAAAATGACACCAAGCGGTCGCGCTGGTGCCAGTTTATATAGAATGCGTTTGTATGAAGTGGGAACAGGTGCTAAAGCAGATGAAAGTTTTAAAACCGATGAAATACTCAACTTAGTGGACTTCCATCGTAATAAAGTGAGTTTTTCTTATGTTGATGGCGACGAATATGTGTTTATGGATGACGAAGATTATTCATCTTATTCTTTGAACTCTGAAACCATCAGTGAGGAACTACCTTTTATCACCGAGGACACTAAAGGCTTACAAATATTATTGGTTGAAGAAAAACCTGTCGGCATTGAACTACCTGCCTCTGTTGATTTGCTCATAACTGAAACCGATCCTTCCATAAAAGGGGCATCGGCCAGTGCTCGTACTAAACCCGCCACATTAGCCACAGGTCTTGTGGTGCAAGTACCTGAATACATTTCCAGTGGCGAAAAAATCAAAGTGAATACCGCAGAAAGTAAATTTATGGGTCGCGCGGACTCTTAAGCTACAGCTCACAAAGCTATTCACCACAGGTGATCATAGAGCGTCGGGCGCACAGCGGTGCGCTCACAAAGAAAAGATTGATGAGTGTTGTACCCTGCACTCGGCGGCCTGTGATCTCCTGTTCCTTTGTGGTTAATCTTCTTTAACTGTTTTGTTATGTAAACTGATCATCACCGACTTGTACCCGGTGTATTACTTTTATCAACAACACTGCTAAGGGGGATCAAATTATTGGTTTCAGGGTAATAAGCCGCTGCACAACCTAATGGGATAGTATATTAAACTAAGGTTAAAGTTTTTGCGGTTCTAGTTTGTTGCTTTTCGTTGAGCCAATGGCTGTGAATATCCACTCGTTCTCGTGGACTACAAAGTTGGATTTCCGCTGACACTCACAAACTGAGGTTGATCTCTGACCACAGTGAGCAATTCAAATTCACCTAACGCTTCAGTCCGTTGATTAAAGGTTTCAAAGCTAGGATGACTTGAACAATACCATCACGAATTAACCGATAATCGTTTTTCATTTGCTGCCAGTTAATAGCACTGCCAGGCAAAGTTAAGCTAGCTAAATCAGCTACAATGGCGACTTGGCTTTTGAGTAGGTTAAAGCAGGCGGTATTTTAACGTGGGAGGTTTGCAGCCCCCCACAGTCTTTTTTGCAGTAACGGACTGCATCCCAAATATTGGTTGATCGATTTTCAGTTCGACCAAGAACAGATAATCTCAAGGTGGTTTTAGCTGTATAAAGGTAAAATTGATTTAATTTAGTCGAAACTTG
>Ga0307488_10001756_pt1 | contig 18185 bp, 15 predicted proteins | sample SB02metaG_FD_202248 | JGI IMG/M metagenome (GOLD analysis project Ga0307488, IMG submission 202248) | Sea-ice brine microbial communities from Beaufort Sea near Barrow, Alaska, United States - SB 0.2 | ecosystem: Environmental > Aquatic > Marine > Coastal | place: USA: Alaska | collected... | reverse complement strand
TTTCACCCGAGGGAAAAGAGCTTCATCTTTAGCTATGGCTGCGCAAATTTTCCCCTGGTCGTCAGCAATCCATCCTTTCAAAATGGCCATATAACGCTTTTGAATTGTGCGCGCTTGAAACTGTTTACTGAGATGTTGTGTAGAGTTTTCATTTAGCCCAACTAGCATAATCCCAGAGGTTCCAAAATCTAAACGGTGAGGTAGTTTTGCTTTCGGGAATGCAGGGCTCACGCCTTCTTGGCCGTGAATCAGGCGGTAATGGACAGAATCCCAGTTGAGCGGGTTTCTACCGGACAAACTGAGTAATCCGCTGGGCTTGTTGATTACCAAGATATCGTTATCTAGATACAAGATTTCCAATAGCTCGGTACATGCCGGCGCCACAAAATCATCATTAATAATGTGAGTAGACGGAACCGTGTCAGACATTGGGCATCTCCCTCGTTTGATGTGCGCTCTGCCAGAGAGTTGTTGGTATAGCTGTCAGGTTATGCTCCATGCTATCCGTCCAATAAGCTCATCTTTTGAGTGAGCATCAAGTTTTCGAAGTTAAGCCAAATAGACCTAAACCCCGGTTTAAACTGTCGCCTTTTCAAATTTCAGGGCGATCTGCTCAATAGTTAAATTCCCGTCTTCTGCTGTACTAAGGAATGATGTATTCAGGCTCGCTGGATCTTTGATGAACAAGAACTTCCTCACCAATCATCAGTTGAGTAAGTTTCATGGCCTCTTGCCATAGTCTTTAGTCATCGCTATGAAAAACAGTCAGAGGTTTCAGTTGTGCTTTTAATTTCAATTTCAATTTCAATTTCAATTTCAATTTCAATAGTAAGGATTTTAAGGCAGGGTTTTGCTTCCGCCTTACTAGTCTCCGAATGTGTAAGGCGTAACGTTTTTATTTAAAAAAATCGTGGACGCTATAGCTTACTTTGATTTGCCTAGTGTGGTCCTAGTTTTTATCTGTACTTATCATGCTAATACTTGAATTCTTAGAGCATACCCCAATCATGTGATAATAAGAGGAATAAATTGTGGATGATTCGTCAAGGATTCTATACCTTACTATTGTGAGTCTGTTGTTGTTCTTGTTTTTTTCAGTGAAATTCGTCTCTTATCTGAAGAGGCGGAAAAATAATATACCTCTGTGGTCGTCCATCTTTGTTGGGATTACTATGGGGTTAATCTAGATATACATGTAGAGCCTAATACGCAAATTGAAAGAAAAGCAAAAAGGAATGGCAAAGACGAATTGCCAGATGACTTCATTGACCCTAAATCCATAAAGATTTCCAAAAACGACTGAGACACAACGGTCGTGAGAATGAACGCAGCTAGCTTCTTCTTAGATCCGATTGCTGGGCTTTGGTCTAGCCCAATATTACGCCGCATCATGAGGTTCTGAAGATTGAATATTAACCTCGGTACTGTCTCCATATTTGCGTATTGCACTCTCGCGGCTGTTTCAATTTTTCAGTTATGAACCGCTATTGTTGACTCTATCTCGCGCCGACCTGAACTTTCCTGTCGCTGGAACATGATTGCCAGCTTTGCCTAGGCTAAATCTTGGCATATTGCTGCAAACACTCTTATAGATTCCCCTTTGAGAAAGATAGGTTTCATGCCAAATTCAGACATCGCCGTTATTTCCTACCTTTTGATTAAAGTGGGTCCCTGCTGAAACACGTTCCGATGATCTGCTTCTGGCATAACTTTCCTAGTGTTCGAAACAACGGCAATACTGGACTATGATTGTTATTCGACCCAGCCACGATTCTTGTCTCATGAAGCCTAACCCTAAATTTGATAAAGCTTGTTGATCATTTTAGGCATTGAATTGAATATAGGCAGCCATAAAAAACCCGGCCATTTTGCAGGGGCCGGGTTTTAGTTATCTCAAGCTACACTTTAGACACTAACGTGTAGCTATTAATGTTTAGGTGTCAAAGATCGCAACTAGACAGCCTTTAGAATCCGGGATATCTTCGATGTCAACTTTGCCCCCAGCAAGGACTGTAGTCAGTGCATCTTTCAAAAAATGCTCATTCGCATGGTTGCGTTGAGTCTCATATCCGAGTTGATCATTGATCGGCCCGCGGTACATCACTTCTTTAGTGCGAGGATTGATAATAAAGACCTCTGCAGTTCGCTCAACGCCCAAGGATTTAGCAAGCTGCTGTCCTTCGTCTTTAAGCACTGGGAAATCAATACCAAACTCATCCGCTTCCCGGGCAATGCGCTTAAGGCTATCTTGGATGTTTGAGTTAAACATCAAAAAGCTAACTTTCTCGCCTTGGAACTCATCGCGAACTTCACGGTAGCTAGGCAGCGCGATTCTGGCTATCGGGCAGCCAACGCCTTGTACGTAAAAAACGATAAAGCTATCGTCTTTGTACTGGTCCAACGTATGGATCACGCCGGCTTGGTCGGTTAGGGCGAAATCGGGCACAGAACGCAGCCAATCATCCTCGGCAAAGGCTGACGTGGCTATTCCCATAGCAACGATACCTATCGCTACAAAAGAAGTAAGTAACTTGCTCAACAATTTCATTTTAACTGCTCCTTTCTAGTCTTTTGCCTTGGTCACTGAATGTGCTCAAAACTGATAGCCTTAATATAAGGCTTTTGTGTTGTAATTCAATGCCATCTGCTGCGGCACAGGGTCGCAGGCTCAGGCCGGAGGATCAGCTTTAGAGCTGGCATTCTAATCAGGTCCTCGTTGGAAGTTTAATAAGTTAGTGTTATGCCGTCTAACCCAAATCAATCTAGTCTCTTTGTTAATATAACTATTATTGATGGTAGCAACTAAGCTTTGGCTATCCCATAGGACTCGCTTTAAAATTACAGAAAGTTGCAGTCTGTAGAACTTGCCCTTAAATGCCATTTTTGTGCCTCTTGGAAGCGAGTAATAGCTATAAATAACAATCGTTTAGCTTGGATAAAACACAGAAAATGATCAGTTACTAATTACTGCAACTGCTAAAGTTGGGAATTGGGTGGTCTGTTTAGCTGGCTAGCCTTAAGAAATAGGAGCTGAATTGTATGTTTAGGCAGATTGTGGCTGCTATTTGAACAGGTAATTCTGCCCAAATAAGGAATCTTTTTACTTGGCTTTGCAATCATTAAGGAACCCCATAAGAGCGTTGCAGTCTACATTAACTGCTGACTGCCAGCTAAGCCCTGTTTCTAGAGGTTGAAAAGGTTGAATAACCCTGTGATGCCAATATCGAAATGTCAGTCTGATCAGCGTATAGTAGCGCGACCCCGTTAGTGCCAAGTCACTTGAGTAAGTTATTGTGGCTGCCGTACAAGTTATTAGGATTTTTATGCTTGCCAGGATAACAGCCCTCTATATCGAACTGGTCTTTCGTAGACCATTATTAGTCATCGCGTTGGTCCTAATTACAGCCGCTGGATTTGGCTATTACGGTCAGTACTTTCGCCTTGACGCCTCTGCTGATTCTTTGATGTTGGAAGGTGACAAGGATCTCGAATATTCTCGTGAAATAAACGCCATCTACGGTATTAGTGAATCGGTGATTATTGCCTACACACCATTGAATGCACCGCTGTTCTCCCGGCCTACATTGGAGAGAATGGAAAGTCTGCGCCAGGAATTGCTTAAAATTGATCGTGTAAGCGGTGTCGACAGTATTCTGAATGTTCCTATTTTTCTGGATACGCCACTAACGGGTATTTCTGAAGATTACTTAACTCTGAATGATGCCGAGATTGATCTTGAGGTCGCCCGTGAAGAGTTAGTAAACAGCCCAGTATTTCGCAATGCGGTGGTAAGCCCTGACGGCGAAACTGCCGGCATGCTTGTCAGCTTTGAAATTGATCAACGGGGTCGAGATCTGGTGGATCAGCGAACCGAGCTCCGCAGCAAAGAGACCGGCGGCACTATTACTGGCGAAGAATCACAGGTGCTGGCTGACATAGAAGCCGAGTACGCCCAATACACAATTACTACCTCCGAACGACAAACCGCAGCTATCGCCCAAATTCGCAGTATTTTAGTAAGCTACCGCAGTGATGCCCAGATCTTCCTCGGCGGAGCTCCGATGATCGCTGACGATTTAGTCACCTTTGTCCGAGACGATCTCAGTTCCTTTAGCTTTGGCGTTTTGGGTTTTATTATTGTTGCCCTCGGCCTTATTTTCAGGAAAGTACGCTGGGTAGTGTTGCCATTGGTCTGCTGCGCGGTGGCCGGCACGGTAATGGTCGGGGTTCTGGGTTTGATGGATTGGCGAGTGACTGTGGTGTCCTCCAATTTCATTTCACTTCTGTTAATTATAACGATCTCGTTAACGGTCCATCTTACCGTTCGCTATCGGGAACTGCGGGCGACTCGTCATTTCAGCAGCCATGACAAATTGCTGCAGCATGCTGTTCTGAGTATGTTTAAGCCTTGTTTGTATACAGGGCTAACTACGGCCGTTGCTTTCGGCTCACTTATAGTCAGCGGCATCTCACCCATCATCTCATTTGGTTGGATGATGGTTATGGGCGTTTTGGCCGCGCTGACAGTGGTGTTCTTTTTGTTCCCTGCAATTTTGACCCTGCTACCTGTCGATCAAACCAAGTTGTCATCAGACATGCGTTTGAACTTGACCTCGACGCTAGCGACGGTTACCGACAAACTCAAAGACAAAGTCCTTTACCTCTACGCAGTGGTGCTGTTACTAAGCATCATTGGCTTGGCGCGTCTTCAAGTTGAGAACAGTTTTATAGACTACTTTCGAGAAAAAACTGAAATATTTCAAGGCATGTCCCTGCTAGATGAAAAGCTAGGTGGCACCTTGTCATTTGATTTAATAGTAGACCTTCCAGAGGAAGCCGGTTCTTTTGAAGACGGTTTTGACGATGGTTTCGATGATGGTTTTGGCGGTGCAAGTGACTCAGATGCTTACTGGTTTACTGCCCCCAAGATGGATCAGGTCAAAGCTATTCATGAATATCTTGAAAATGATCCTCAGACTGGCAAAGTACTTTCATTTGGCGCGGTGATCCAGTTAGCCGAAAAGCTTAACGGCTACGATCCAATTGATGGTTTACTCTGGGCAGTGCTGTATTCGCGAATCCCTGATGCCCTTAAAGACACGGTGTTAACGCCATTTGTTTCAATCAAAGAGAACCAGCTGCGTTTCAATGTGCGGGTGATTGAATCGGACCCCGATCTAAAACGAAATGAGTTGCTGCAAAGAGTTGAAAAAGGGATAGAGCAAGAATTTGGTTTCACTGACGAACAAGTCAATGTGACCGGCATATTAGTGTTGTACAACAACGTATTGCAAAGTTTGTATGAATCCCAGATTTTGACCTTGGGTGTGGTGATGCTTGCCATCATGTTGATGTTTTTGCTTTTGTTTAGATCACTGAAGATCGCCATCATCTGTATCATCCCTAATGCAATTGCGGCAGCATTCGTGCTTGGCATTATGGGCTGGTTAGGCATACCTTTAGACATCATGACGATAACAATCGCCGCGATATCAGTTGGTATTGGTGTCGACAACACAATTCATTACATGCATCGCTTTAAACGCGAGTTTCCACGATTCGGTAACTACCGTGACACGATGTTCTTTTGCCATAACAGCATTGGCCGTGCCATGTATTTCACGTCAATGACAATTGTTGCAGGCTTTTCGATATTGGCTTTGTCCAATTTTATACCTACAATTGTATTCGGATTACTGACGAGTTTAGCCATGTTGGTGGCTTTAGTAGGTTCGTTGACACTTCTGCCTCAACTGCTAATTACTTTTAAGCCGTTAGGTGAAGAACACGTATAGGCGTGGTCTGTCATCTGCCTAATACTGTGAGAGCTTAATGAAATTTTTTCTAGGCTTTATTGTCCTTGGAGTGTTGTCGGGCTGTGCTGATCCAGCGGAGGAATCTGAACCAACGTTGGTGCAGAGTTTTATGGCTGATGATAATGCCTTGATCCGAGGCCAGGCGATTTATGCTGGTTCTTGCGCAGACTTTTGCCATGGGCTGACGCCGGAGCTGTCGGCCCTTGATTTCGGTGATGACGCGAATCTGTTTAACTGTTTATGGCAGTATGGTGAAACAGACGAAGAAATCTTCGGCTCAATAGTTAATGGTATATCAGGTACACGAATGGTTGGCTTTGGTTCCAATTTTCCAGAAGTGGACGATCCCTGGAAAATCATCGCTTATTTGAGAGTCAATCAAAGTAGTTGTGTTTCCGAGCTAGAAAATACCCAGTAGGTTTGGGAGGCACGAAATCAGATTCAGTAGGTAACGATTTAATTCGTAAAAATTCAGTTTGTAAGAATACAAAAAATTTTAATTCAGCAATCAGTTTAGAGGTAGTTAATGGAAACCAATCTTCCAGAGAAAGATAGCAAGGATGGCAAAGCAGCCGGAAATTCAGGGTTTATGGATGAGAAACTTTTTAAGTCTCGTTCAATTACAATCTTCGGTGAAATTACTGACAAGTTAGCTCGGAGTACGACCGAGCGCCTTCTTGCGCTAGCGTCGGATAGCGAAGACCCGATTTCAATCTACATCAGCTCTCCGGGGGGGCATGTAGAGTCGGGCGATGTGGTCTACGACATGATTAAATTTATCAAGCCGGTAGTGCGAGTGATTGGCACTGGTTGGGTGGCTAGCGCGGCGACTACTATTTATTTAGCGGCCAAGAAAGAAAACCGCTTTTCGTTGCCGAATACTCGTTACCTTGTTCATCAGCCTTCCGGTGGTTCGCAGGGACGTGCGACTGATATTGCTATTCAGGCCGAGCAGATTGTGGCAATGCGGGCCCGCATTAATAAATTGATTGCCGATGAAACTGGCCAGCCTATTGAGAGAGTTGCCGAAGATACTGACAAGGATTATTGGATGACTGTAGAGGAGGCCATTGAATACGGTATTGTCTCGAAGGTCGTTAAATCTATGTCTGAAATTTAAGTTATTTCAAAGAGTCGTAGGCCGCTTATTATTGGCCTGCGACTTTAGTGAAATATGCTTGCCTGCCTTTGGACAATGCACATGACACCATGAACGCGGGCATGCAGGATTTTACAGATAATACTCCAGTAGATTCATCGAGTAATTCGGCCCTAATAATCCCACTAACACCCCCGGTTATATAGTCCACCTCAACTTCTACAACCTTGCCATCAATCACGGCATCTTTACTGGTCCACTCAAACCCTAGTGACTCAATCTGGGTGACTTTCAACACATTGTTCTCAACTGCGACAGCGATTTTAAAATAGGTACCATTGGCTGCCCATTCGCCTTCCCATGCTAGAGAATCTTCTTGAGCAGATATAGACGATGAAAATAGTAGGCAAATACAAATTGTTAAAGCACTAAAAATTGGCACGTCTGCGTCCCTCTCTGCTAAGTTAATTTTTGAAAGCATAGCTTTAGTAGAGGCTTCGCCGCTCTTAAGCGTCCGCTGGTTATACAAAATCTAGTCCTACACCAAACATCTCTCCGTGATAGCGACTAATCAGGGTGTAGATGATTAGACCGGAGCATAGGGCAATTATGTCCCGAAAAACAGCGGGACTGCCTTGGCCGATTCTTGAAGTGTTTTTAAGCCCAAGGTATAAAAATTTAAACCCTGCCCAAATTGTCATTGTGCCAAACAGGAGGACTGATGCTAAATCGCCGTTAGACCAAAGGTGAGCCAGTCCCCAAAGAGTAACCCCAGCTAACATAGGATTACGCAGGTGGTGTCTGATATAGGACATTGGTGTATTGCCTGCGATAACTAAAATGACAGCGGGGATCATTAGCATATGGCTAACAGAGCGCAGTTCAAATTTTGGTTGCCATAGCATAATGAAAGGGGCGGACGCTTTGCCCCAAACAATAAGGCCTAGGCCAATCAGTGCCAGCAGGCTATAGGCACCTTTGTAAGCATTTTCAGATCCGCAACAATCTATTAATAGAGGCCGCAGACCAAATTCGAGAGTGAGATGCAGGCCGATAAAAAGGAGCAAGCCTAGTAGTAAACTAAACATATTGATTGCCGCAAATTTAGTAAAACGCATCTTAACGTAAAGTAGGGATGAGATGCGACGTGTAAAGGTTAACAGCCGTGCTGTTTATCGGCGTGAATTTAATCTTAAAAAATAATGATTCAGTAATGTGGCATCATCAAAGTGCTGCTGCTCAACAAATCCGGTTGCATGTGATCCCCATTGGCGCATAGCCCCGACCGAGTCGATTCCGGTAGGCCAAAGCGTAAAGCGCTCTATCCGCTTACTATCGATAATAATGCCGGAAGGTGAAAACAAGCTTTTACTGAGGCCTTGATAGTTTAGGTTCGAGAGTTCGCTATAGCTCGCTGTCGAGTATGGTTTAGCGTTCGCTAGCTCGCCATCGTTAACCCCTACCACATAGTGCTCATTGGCCGTAAGTCGGATATGAACGCCAGCCTTGGTGTTAATATTAGCAAGTGTGAAAATATTAGCGGGTTCTTCTGACAGAGACAGCTTTCTTGCGGCAACCTCATCAGCGGCTATAAAGTATTTGTGATAACAGCCGCAGCTGTGAATGCTGTCATAGAGCAAAACCTTGCCTTGCTCGTCTAAGGTTACTCGCCAAATTAAGCTGTCAATATTGCCTGCATAGAGGTCAAGCCAAGTGGTCGATTTACGCTCTGAGAACCAAACTACGTAATTCAGCTGTAGTAAATTGCTTGTTCCAAAACGAGTGAGTGAGGGCAAGGTGTAAACCGTCGGTTTGTCGAAATTAATGGCTACTTCTTCACCTTGCCATACAGGCTGTCCGATAAGGTCATTGTCATCCTTAAACTCAATGGTAAATCTAGGCCTGTGCAATGCGATCAAACTGCTCAGCTGCGTATCGGTAAGCATAGGCGTTTTGAGCGGGCTGGTATCATAAGCGTCGATAAACCACTGGGCTATCTCACTATCCTTTTGGTAACTCGTCTCCTTGGGCTTATAGCTGAAAGACACGTCAAAAGGCCTTGTTTGATCGAACAAGCGCTTCTCTTCTTCGTGCAGTAGTTCGATCCGTGATTTGAATATCGGGCGCAAAAGCCAGTTGAATCCCAGCCATTGTGGAAGCGAACTGTAATGATCAGGAATTAATGGCAATTGCTGAAGTGTTCGCCGGCGAGAGTTAATGTGCTCGTCATGAGTGGCAAAATTTTCGGCACAGAGATTGAGTCTGTTAAGGCGAGATTCTGACCAGGGATGTTCCAAATTTTGGTTTTCGGAGCCACGCACTGCTGCAGCTAAAGTTGCTGACTGACTAAACCACTGCCTTGTTTGAGACTCGGTTGCAGCTTCCTTGGCCAACAGGTCAAAAAAGCGATTTGAATGGAACATTGGCACAGACGCTAAAGCTAGCGCACTGGCGTTGCGGACGCCGTCAGAGTCTACTATTTTTCGAAATTGATCAGCCATCGCTATGCAGCCAAGAAGCTCGGCACTGGCAGTTTTCAAATTATTTCTATCAATAGGGCGCTCAGAGCTTTGGCAAGCAGCCAGTGCTAATGACAGCCAGATGAAAATAATTAAACGCTGAAATTTTACTTGGTTCATGACATTTGAATGCTTGAATAGGGCCGGTTCAGGGGGTCTGCTCCGGAAAGTGGTAGTTCAGTTAAGACAGTTATCCATTCATGCATTTAAATAAGTCTCGAGGCAACGACTCTAAATGGAGCACCTCAACAATAGCAAAAGATAACTGACTTACTCTACGCCAGCAAGAGCCCCCGTGCAGGAGGTAAACCGGCATTGGTGTCGGGTGGGAGTAAAACAAAGGCAAGGTATTAAACGCAATGCACTCAAGACATTTCCGTAAAGATAATCAAGTAAGGCACTGCAGTAAAGGTGATTGCGACCCTGACATTTACCTTTTCGCGAGGTTGGTTAATGAAAAGCTAACGCTCTCGAAAACGACAATCGCTTCACTAAAAAGGGAGAACATCGTCCTCCCTTTTTAGTTAAGCATTGGTTATATCACGCGACTGTTACATCGGCTGTTTGTCGCCAAGCTAGCGAAGTTAAACCGCAGCAAGTGATGCAGGCTTTGAGAAGTCATGCTTGCGAATCGGCAAATCTCTCACTCTCTGGCCCGTTAATATGTACAAGCCATTAGTGACAGCTGCAGCGATTGGTGGCGTTGCTGGCTCACCAAGGCCTCCCAGAGCTTCTCCAGACTCGACAATATGTACTTCGATCTCTGGCACATCTGCCATGCGCACCATTTCGTAATCCGGGAAGTTATTTTGTGCCACTCGCCCATTTTCGATAGTGATTTCTCCATAAAGTGCAGCGGTCAGTCCAAAAATAATTCCACTTTCGACTTGTGCCTCTACAGTATCGGGGTTTACTGCCCAGCCGCAGTCAATGGCGGCAGTGACTTTATGAACAATGGGCTGACCATCGTCGCCAATAGAAACTTCGGCGACCTCTGCGCAAATGCTGCCAAAGCTTTCTTGCACAGCAAGGCCCAACGCATGTCCCTCGGGCAGATTTTTTCCATATCCCGCCGCCTCCGCAGCCACCTGTAACACCTTGCGGTGGCGAGGGTGACGTTGCAGAAGATTCATGCGGAATTGATAAGGGTTTATCCCTGTTCGATGGGCAATTTCATCAACAAAGGATTCGGTGAAGAAGGTCTGCTGAGAATGATCCACACTGCGCCAGGCGGCAATAGGCACATGAGTTTCGCCATCCACCACGCGAATAGATTGGTTCTCGATGTCGTAAGGAATAAACGCGGCGCCAGCAACTTGAATTGGGCCGGTAAAGCGATTGTGCCAAGCTACAATATTTCCATAGCTGTCTAAACCGGCTTTGAAGTTACTGTGAACAGCAGGGCGATAGTAATCTTGCTGCATGTCATCTTCACGGCTGAGCACTGTTTTTACTGGTACATCAAATTCTTTTGCAATCAAGGTTGCATGGTCAATTACGTTCCAAGTAAATGGCAGTCGCCTTCCAAACCCGCCGCCGACATAGCTAAAATGGTGAGTAACATCGTTTTCATCGAGACCTCCGATTTTGGCGACCCGGCCTCGTATCCCTAATGCATCTTGCGTGCTTGTCCACAAATCTGCTTTTCCATCATGGAAGTGAACCGTGCAGTTCATCGGCTCCATTGGAGCGTGAGAAAGGTAAGGCACACGATAGCTGGCCTCAATGGTATCTGCAGCACCGGCAATGGCGTCATCGGTATCGCCCTGTTCGAAATCTTTGCTGCCATTGCTGCGGGCAAGTTCAGCATCAAATCGGGCTGCAATATCCGCGCTGGAAATAGAATCATTTTCGGACGTCTCAAATTCAGCGTTAACCAATTTGAGAGCCTCCTTGGCGCGCCAATAGCTATTTGCCACTACTGCCACTGAATCTTCTAATTCAACAACTCGTATAACTCCACGGCGAGACAGTGCCGCACTGGCGTCTACCGACACCAATTTGCTGCCAAATACCGGTGCCATGCGGATGGCTGCATAAAGCATGTCCTCAGAATGATAGTCCAAGCCGTAAGGTGCAGTACCATCCACCTTTGCTGGAATGTCATTACGAGAAATTGCCTTGCCCATAATATTAAATTGAGACCGGTCTTTTAAACGGGGCTCTGTTGTAGGTTCTAATAAAGCTGCATCAGAGGCAAGTTCGCCGTAGGTTAGTGATTGCCCACTACCGCTGTGCTGTACGTAACTTAAAGATGCTGTGCATTCATCAGCAGGAACATCCCAGCGCTGAGCAGCACATTCGATAAGCATTTGACGGGCAGCCGCCCCTGCGGTTCGCATGGCTGTATCACCAGTAAAACGTACCGATGAGCTGCCGCCAGTAATCTGCAAATTTCCGATTTCAGCAATTTTGGTGGCACTGACATTCACCAAGCCCATCAAAAAGCCTGGAACGCCTGCTTCGCCGGCAAAACCCTTAATCAAATCGCCGTTAGCGAATAAGTCTATTGCAGGGGCTTGCTCGATACTGACCTTCTCCCAATCAGCATCCATTTCATCGGCGGCCATCATAGCCAAAGAAGTGTGAACGCCCTGTCCCATTTCCGCATGAGGTACATAGATTGTCACTTGGTTGTCTGGGTCGATTTTCAAAAATGAAGTGACATAGTGCTCACCTCCTTTGGCGAGCTCATTGTTGGCTAGCCGATGCTTGCTAGGGCGTGTCGCTGAGTACCCTATTAATACGCCGCCGCCGACCAAGGCGCTGGATAAAATAAAACGTCTTCTGGAAACTTTCATAATGGCGCTCCTTTAAGCGATGGCAAGTGAGTGAATCGCTTTGCGCACGCGTGGATAGGATCCGCAGCGGCATATATTAGTAATGCCAGCGTCGATGTCCGCATCGCTAGGGTTGGGGTTGTTAGCGAGTAACGAAGAAACCGCCATAATCATACCAGACTGACAGTAGCCACACTGGGGAACTTGATGATCTATCCATGCTTGCTGCACGGCAGTAATATCAGGTGCGCTTTTATCATTAATGCCGCCGGTATCAGCAGCATTAACGGCAAAAGCCAGACCTTCGATTGTGGTAATGTCTTGGCCTTCGACAGCGGATACAGGTAGCACACAGCTACGTACGGCGCTGCCGTTGACATGGACAGTGCAGGCTCCGCAGGAGGCAATGCCGCAGCCAAATTTAGTGCCAGTCATGCCGAGCTCGTCTCGGATTGCCCACAAAAGTGGCATTTCCGGTTCAATGTCGAGCTCATGCTCAACGCCGTTAACTTTGAATTTTGCCATGCCCTTATTCCCTCGATAGATTTCATTCTTCATACATTTTATTCCTATTCCCTCTATATTGCGATATGAAGGGAATGGCTGCGATGGCAATGCCGAGATTATTCACCATTTCAGGCTCTTCACGAGAAAATAAGAGCAGCAATTAAATTAGAAATGAGAACTAAAACGAGGTTTATATGAATCAGCATCAACAGCCACCGGCTATACAATTTAACTACAGTGCCTTGGATTCGGTAAGATTGGGGGTGCCTGCGGACAGCGGTTTGGCTGAAGTGGTTAAGAGCTCGGGTGCGACCCGTGTGCTGTTGCTTGGGTCATCGAGTTTGGCTTCTCAAACTGATAATTTTGCCGCCATAAAGCATGCTGTGCAGGCAACGGGAAAAAACATAGAGCTTCAGTCTTTTTGTAAGATCAGGGCTCATACCCCTAGAGAAGATGTTTTGGAAGCTATTGCTCTTGCCGCTGATTTTGGTGCCGATCTTTTGGTGTCTGTGGGCGGAGGGTCGGTGATTGACGCGTGCAAGGTTGTCCAATTAGCAGTCGACCAAGGCTTGAGCAGCGCTGCAGACCTGCTTGAATATGCGCAAGGAAGTGATGGCACTCGAGGCTCGCTGGCAGGAGATATGAGCGTTTTTCAGGGCCAATCTAAGATACGTCAAGTCGCGATACCTACAACATTGTCAGGCGCAGAATTTAGCAATAATGCTGGAGTTTTGAATACGGTAAAATCAACCAAGGAAGGTTACAGAGGGTTAGATCTTTGCCCAAAACACATTCTCTATGATCCGCAGCTTGCAACTCTGACACCACAGTGGCTGTGGCTTTCTACAGCCATTCGAGCTCTTGATCATGCAGTAGAGGGTTATTGTTCTAAAGATGCACACCCTTTTTTGCAAGGCCATTTCCTCCACGCTATGAGACTTTTTTCCGAGTCACTGCCTAAAACAAAAGCGGACCCTCTTGATCTGCACGCACGAAGTATCAACCAGCAGGCTGTCTGGTTAGCATGCGTTGGACTAGGAGATGTTTCCCATGGAGCAAGTCATGGTATCGGTTACATTTTAGGAAGCCTTTGTGGAGTGCCTCACGGATACACATCTTGTGTCATGCTGCCTGCAGTACTGGAATGGAATAGTAAGAATTGTTTGGAGCAACAACAGCCAATATCGGCGGCTTTAGGGCATCCAGAAATGTCAGCTAGTCGTGCCGTGAAAAGTTTGATTTCTAGTTTGGGTTTGCCCATCAGTTTGCGCGAGGTTGGAGTTGACGAAGCTAAGCTTTCCGAGATTGCTGCTCGAGCGTTTATTCATCCAGTTGTGAAGAAAAACCCAAGAACTATAAATGCCAAGGAAGAAGTAGAGGAAATATTGCAATTGGCTTGGTAGTCAAATTTGTGACCCATTCAAAATTACGGTGAGCTCATAGGTGACAATCTGGTTCGAAATGAGCTTCTGTTTGTTTGTCAGCTTGCCCGATTAATAGCAGCTATAAGCAAAAAATGATTCCCGTAGAAATTTCTAAGGAGGAGTTGTATGCGTGGCCAAAATTCAGGTGCTACGGGATTTAAAGCAAGTTTTTTGGCAGCGTTGAACCCTATGCTAGCGGCAGAGCTTATACCAAAGTTAACTTATTTCAATAGTCGCGGCAGCGGCGAAGTTATTCGACTGATGATGGAGGAGATAGGAACCTTTTTTAATGAGCAACGGCTGAGTATTGATGAATGGCCTGCATTCAAATCCAATTTTGCTTTCGCGCGGTTGCCAGTTCATGAGGAAGGGGACTTCTTTCTCAATGATGCCGGTGAGATCTACCGGTATTTGGCGCGTGAACTGGATTTTTTTGGTGAGATATCTGCCTACCAGATTCGTCGTGATCGTGGCCCCCGAAATATTAGTTGCAGCTCAGGCTGAGCTGTTCGATTTTTACTTAGATCCTGCCTTCGCTGATGCGTGCTCAAAGTTTTAAAAACTGAACTAGTCGAGTCTCTCAAGCAGCTGGAAAATTTATATGAAGGCAGCCGTTCCAGCGATTTCTTTTGGGTGAGTGAAAAACTTCCGACATCGAAATTTTTACGTGGGATTATTTGGACTCAGTGCGCCCTTCTGCGGCTGACGTTTTAGAGCAGTTTCAATCTTTGGCTCAATTCAAGCTGGCTTTTGAAAGCCGTCCCAATATTAGTGCCTATTTAAAATCCAATCGTCGTTCAGCAACTCTAATGCTATCCTTGTCTTTCTCTGGTGGAACCCCAGGAACCAGCTAGGTTTAGTCATGACATTATTTAACTTGGCAGTCAGTCTTCGTAATTGGCGACAGCTGTCAGTACTTCTATTTTCATTCATAGTTTTCTTTTTCTCGTTTCCATCGAATAGTCAGGAATCTGACGCCTTCGCAGTTCAGAATTCTCAGACCCAGCCTACTTCACGGTTTGTTAGATTTATTGAGGGAGCTGAACAATGGCAAGGAAGACTGCAAACCTCCATCGCGATCTATGAAAATGAATCAGGTATCACCCTTAATTTGGTTTCTGCCATCCATATGGCCGACGCAAGCTATTTTGATGAGCTGAACGATTATTTTCAATCCCAAGACGCAGTATTATACGAGTTAGTAGCGGAAGCTGACCAGCGGCCCGCTTTTGGCGAAGCTACAGCTGGTATCGGCAGGCGCTCGCCGGTATCAACGCTGCAACGGGCTATGGCGGGATTTCTCAAGGTTAGCTTTCAGCTGGAGAAGATTGATTACACTCAGGCCAATTTCCGTCATGCTGATGTTAGCCCGGCGCAGCTCGGTGAGATTATGCAATCTAAAAACGAAAATTCGTTTTCTATGTTCTTAAGTCTAGCCCTTGCTCAGTCGCTTTCTCAGACTAATAGTCGCCCCCAATCCGGACTGGAGTCACTGGCAATACTAAAAGCGATGATGACACAGCAGCGAGATTCAGTTGTTAAATATTTACTGGCCAAAGAGCTATCCAATGTTGAATTGACGGCTTTATCTGCCGAGCTAGAGTCTCAGCTGACGATTCTTGGAGATCGAAACCTTGCAGCCCTAAGGGTGCTGAAATCCTCTCTGAAGGACCCTAAATTGCGCAGCTTAAGTGTTTTTTATGGTGCTGCCCACATGTCGGGTATTGAGCGGGCTATTGTAAGTGATCTTGGTTTTAAAAAGGTTGGCGAGCGATGGTTGGACGCATGGATTATCCCTTGAATGGGCGATTTTGTGCTTTTTCGAGTCCAAATGAATGAAAAACGATGCCTTTTGCGGTTGACTCAGACCGTTTTAACGGGAAAATATGCGCACGGTTTAGTAATCGTCAATATCTCGCGAAAAGAGGGGTTTTGGCAGGCTGCCAGAAATCAATGCTGTTGGTAACCCTGAGTTTGGTTTGTAAAACAGTTAGAGCTTTTGAACTTTAAATTAGGTGGATATAAATATGAAAAAATTAACGAGTGGATTAATAGCATTAACTCTTACTGTTCTTGTAGGTTGTGCGGCAAGTGTGCCTCCAGCTGTTGGCGTTTGGGGTGTTGAAATGAACACGCCTCTGGGCGCATTGGCAGCTACACTAACGATTAATGCAGATGGCTCAGGTATGATGGTTGCTGATGGATTAGGCGAAGCACCTATTTCGGGTATTACGTTTGATGGCAATGCAATAAATTTTGAGGCTGAAGTTGATGCCCAAGGCCAAACGTTGGTTTTAGAGTTTAATGGCACGGTTGAAGGCGACGCAGTAAATGGCGCATTCGGCAGTGACTTCGGTGATTTCGCAGTAACTGGCACACGCCAGTAAGCTCGCGACTTCAACCAGCAGTCAGAAGATTGGCTGCAAAAAAGGGATTTGCGTTCGACGCAGATCCCTTTTTTATGTCCGGCTTACTCTTTTAGAATGTTCTAGAACTTCTTAAATCACTCCAAGTCGCAATTGTTCGTTTATTAGGTCTAGGTTAGATTTGGCATTGGGGCTATTTGGGTGGACAGCGACTAAATTTTCAAATGCTTTCTTGGCTTTGTTAAGTTCACCGCTTTGCAAGTAAACCAAGCCTAACCCGGAAAGAGCGCCAAAATGTCGCGGTTCTAATTCTAGGGTCTTTTTGATATCCGCCTCCGATGCTTCTGCGTCTCCTATTAAGTAATGAAGAGTTGCTCGTTTGTTCCACGCTTCCGCGTAGTCGGGATAGCTTATGGTCACTTGGGTAAAAACTACCATCGCTTCAGAAACAGCTTGTGCATTCATTCGCTGTGTCCCTAATTGCATAAGGCGTTCAATATCTGGATTTGGATGTTGCAGCCAAATTTCCCATATTTGACTTTCTATTTGCTGGAGAATCGGTTCTTCCTCAGCTTCCAGCAGCTGCTTAAAGAGTTCGTCAAGCTCAGGGTTAGTTTGGTCTGCATGCACGGCAAAGCCAATACAGCAGCTAAAAAAGGTGGCTAAGCTCAGGGCAATGAATGATTTCAAGTGACTTCTCTAAAATAGGATGAGTTTAGTATAGCCTCTGCCTTAGCAGTGGCGCCAGCCCGATGAACTGGCGCGCTAACCCTGTTTAGAGCTAGGAATGAGGGTGGTGACTTCTAGAATGTCGCAGCAGAGGACTTTAGCCAGTCGTCACGGTAGCTGCTAGGGGCGGTATCACTAAACAGCTGTTTATCAACCATAGGCTCATAAATTTGATCAAAGCTCTTCATGCCCCCTTCGCAGCGGCTATACAAATCGCCGGGAGTTAGGTCGCCAGGATTGGAGTACCCCATGGCCCCACATAGCTCAAGGAAGGCTTCGACAGTGCCGTGTTGAAAGTTTTTAACTCGCACCGACTTTTCATCAACATCAACAGCTTTCGCCCTGTTTGGATCTTGAGTCGCAATGCCGGTTGGACAGTGATTGGTGTTGCAAGCTTTGGCTTGCACGCAGCCTAATGCCATCATCATTGACCTTGCTGCATTGACTGTATCTGCACCAACTGCAATTTTCTCTAACATATCAAATCCAGTAGCGGTTTGGCCGGCGCTAATGAGTTTGATAAGGTCTCTTATTCCAGCACCTACTAATATTTGATTTACGTAGTATGTAGCTTCCAAGCAAGGTGTGCCCAAACGGTTGGAAAACTCTACTGGGGCTGCGCCAGTGCCGCCCTCTGCGCCATCAACTGTAATGAAATCGGGATAGGTTTCAGTTTCTAACATTGCTTTTACGATGGCTAAGAATTCAGTCTTTTTGCCTAGGCAGAATTTGAAGCCAACAGGTTTGCCTTCGCTAAGTTTGCGTAGCCGCATGACGAAATCAAGTAGTCCTTTAGGTGAGTTGAATTCTGGATGCGTTGGGGGTGAATTAACCGTTTCGCCAACATTCACTAACCGAATATCCGCGATCTCTTGAGTCACCTTCGCTCCGGGCAGGACCCCGCCGTGTGAAGGTTTGGCACCTTGAGAAATTTTAATCTCGATC
>Ga0307488_10001755_pt1 | contig 18185 bp, 17 predicted proteins | sample SB02metaG_FD_202248 | JGI IMG/M metagenome (GOLD analysis project Ga0307488, IMG submission 202248) | Sea-ice brine microbial communities from Beaufort Sea near Barrow, Alaska, United States - SB 0.2 | ecosystem: Environmental > Aquatic > Marine > Coastal | place: USA: Alaska | collected... | reverse complement strand
CAGTTCCATCTTCATCGAGATAAAGCATGATACCATCTATTGTGTCCGTTGCATCTGCCACTTGTATCTTATAGTTTGATGTGTTTGTAACACTTACGATAAATTTGTAAACAGCACCTGTTCCAGTAGCCGCCGGAAGTGTCAGTGTCAATGCCGCGTTACCACCAACTTCACCAAGTAGTAAAGTTCTGCCGGCGTGTTCAACTATTGTTACTGCGTCCGTTGACACGAACGTGTGTATGGCTGGCAGGAATGATCCTGTCAATGTAAGTTGAGTTTCGTCGTCTAATTTAACAACACCTGTACCTTGTGTAGTAATATCCAAGTCAGCATCTGAAGTGTCACTCTGTAAGAAGTTTGCTCTGACAGTTGTGGCCTCCATCAATGTGAAGTTGGCCTCTGTTCCAGTCAAGTTTGTATTAGTTCCGCCAATAGTTACGTTGCTACCTGCCGCCGGTGTCAGTGTGATAGCACCTGATGTTGCCGAAAGGGTGTTGCCATCCATTCTCAAGTTGTCAACGTTCAGCTGTCCTGTTGTGGTCTGTACACCTGTTGCCGTGATAGGTCCTGTCAGTACGATAGCACCTGTACCAGCTGGATCAACAACGAAGTCACCATTTGAATCTGTTGTTATTGTACCATCTGCCAGGATGTTCAAGTCACCTATTGCTGTTGCTCCGTTTATTACGACTGCACCATTGAATGTTGCTGTACCACTTGCTGTAACTGCCGCTGTTGTAAGTGTTCCACTTACATCCATGGTTCCATTTACATCTATTGCCGTGGCTGTAAGATCAATTTCGTCTGTAGCACCAAGTCCTAAAACTGTTGCACTGATACCTTGTACGAATTGAGATGCATCATTGAAGCATAGTTTGTTTGTTGAATTTAAAGTTAATCCTGTGCCATCTGTGTGAGTCAAACTTGTGTCTGAGTCTGCACCGAAAGTTATCACTGCACTGTCTGATATCAGGTTAACGTCATCTGTCACAGTCACGTCACTACTGAAAATTGGAGTTGCAGTGAAAGTCGCAACACCTGTGATCAAAGCAGTCCCAGAAACATCTAGGTTACCGTTTAGGTCAACGAGTGTAGTTGCTATTTGTACTTCTGTGTCTGCCGCGATATCTAGTTGACCATCAGCTGATGAGCTGATTGAAAGTGCTGAATCCCTGAAAGTCAGTGTCGGGGCACCGCCACCTGTCTCTGTAAGTAGTAATCCTTCATCATGAACATGGGTAAGTTGAATCTCTGAGTTGGCACCAAATGATACAGTTGCACCATCTGATAACATAGAAAGATCATCGCTTAACGTTATATCAGAACTGAAAACCGGAGTTGCAGTAAAAGTAGCAACACCTGTTACAGCTAATGTGCTTGATAAAGTTGCCGCACCTGACACATTCACAGTACCGTCAACTACTAATGCTTCATTAATGTTAACTGAACTTGAATCATCTGAGCTCAGGGTTGTACCTTGGATTCTAAGGGCTGAAGCAAGTACTCCGCCTGTACCGTTTGGTAATAATATGATGTCCTCGTTTGATCTTGCTGATGTAATTCTTCTTCCGTTGACGTCTAGATCTCCACCCAGTTGGGGAGTTGCGTCTTCTACTAGATCATTGGCCTCGGCCGTTGTACCGTATAACTCGTCAAAGTTATCGTTGATCTTGTCAAATGCTGTTCTTAATGGATCACCTGTACCGTCGTTTGCACTAGATCCTATGCCGATTGATTGTTTAGCCATGTCTTAATTCTCCGTTAAATTTTTATTATGTATTTATTTATGGAATATTCTAAGAACCTAACGTAAAATTACAGATCGAATGTTATTCTTTGGAACTTGAATACACAGCTGTCATTTGATGTGTTAGTAACCAATACCCTCACATTTCCGCTGTTGACATCGGCTGAGAGTGCTGTAAGTGGTCCTGTGTGATCTGTTGTTGATCCAAAAACTGATATGTACGCATCGGTACCGTCGTGTGTGACATTGGCTTCCACTACCTCGAACCTACTGTTGGTTGCATCAGCGATTTGAATGAAGTACTTGGCACTCCTGTATGTGTTGATGGCAAATGTGTTCATCACACTTGTAGTTGAAGTGGCCACAGTTGTTGTGGCATCCACTAGGTCTGAATTGTTCAAGGTAGCACCAGCAGTGGCAAATGCAAGTGTACCTGCTCCATCCGTCTTGATGAACTGGTTCGCACTTCCATCTGACGTTGGAAAAGTGAATCCACTTACCGTCACACTACCTGTGCCGTTACCTGTCAGCTCGAGGTTGGCGTTTGATGAATTTGTCTTTACTGTGTTGTCGTCTATTGTTACTCCTTCTAGTGTCAGTGCTTGGGTAACTGTCAGTGTGGTAAAAGTACCAGCCGCGGCAGTCGACCCACCAATCACAGTTCCGTCAATGTTTCCAGCATTGATGTCAGCTTTGGATATTGCAACCTGTCCTGTACCAGATGGAGATATTACCAAATTTGAATTTGATTGCGTCGTAGTGATCTCATTGTCAGTGATGTTTATGTTGTCATCTATAGTTAAACTTTCAATAATTACAGCACCTGTTCCGCCTGGTGTGATACGTATGTCTGCATTTGAGCTAGAAGAGATTGTGTTATCATTTATGTTTAAATTATCAACTGTTACTCCTCCGCCAGCGAATGTCATTGCACCTGTAACTGTCAATGCTCCTAGTGTAGACAACCCGTCCACAGTTAGTGTACCTGTTGTAGTCAAGTTCTCATTGCCAAAACTAATTGCACCCGATGAATCTGTTATTGATCCACCCGCCATGGTCAGTGTGCCAGCGACCACCGTTCCTGTTGTTGTAAGATTCTCGTTTCCGAAACTTATGGCACCCGATGAATCTGTTATTGATCCATTTGCCAGTGTAAGATTACCTATTGTTGACCCTGTTCCACTGTTTATTGTACCTGTTGATGACAAGTTCTCGTTTCCAAAACTGATAGATCCACTTGAATCTATTATGGATCCACTTGACAGTGTCACATTGCCAACAGTCAGTGTACCTGTGGTTGTCAGAGCCTCATTGCCAAAACTTATAGCACCCGATGAATCTGTGATCGAACCGTTTGCCAGTGTAAGGTTACCTATCGTGGAACCCGTTCCACTGTTGATTGTACCAGTTGATGTCAAATTCTCGTTGCCGAAACTGATCGCTCCTGAAGAATCGGTGATTGATCCACCTGCCATTGTTAAAGTGCCAGCGGTCATTGTACCTGTGGTTGTTAACGCCTCATTGCCAAAGCTGATCGCTCCTGATGAATCTGTTATTGATCCATTGGCCAGTGTTATGTTACCAATAGTTGATCCTGTTGCACTGTTGATTGTACCTGTTGATGTCAAGTTCTCATTGCCAAAACTAATTGCACCTGACGAATCTATTATGGATCCACTTGACAGTGTCACATTTCCAACAACTAGTGTACCTGTTGTTGTAAGATTCTCGTTTCCGAAACTTATGGCACCTGATGAATCTGTTATTGATCCATTTGCCAGTGTTAGATTACCTATTGTTGATCCAGTTGCTCCAGCAATAGTTCCTGTTGTTGACAGATTTTCATCTCCAAAACTTATTGCTCCTGTTGAGTCAGTGATCGAACCGTTTGCCACGGTAATTGTTCCAAAAACTGAACCAGTCGCGGCCGTTATAGTTCCTGTTGTGCTTATATTCTCATTGCCGAAACTTATGGCACCCGATGAATCAGTGATTGATCCATTTGCCAATGTAAGATTACCTATCGTGGATCCTGTGCCTGCTGAAATGGCTCCTGTAAATGATAATGCCCCTGATAAACTCAACGTACCGTCGACAATAAGTCCTTCGTTGATGTTTATTGCAGTTGAATCTGTTGAACTTAGAGTGGTTCCTGCTATTTGTATAGCACCAAATACCACTGAGCCCGTGCCTGCAGGCAGTAAGTTTATGTCTTCGTTTGATCTTGTACCTTCGATATTGTTACCGTTAATTCTCAGTGCTGGGAAATTAACAGAACCCGAACCTGCCGGTTTGAATATTAGATCATCGTTTGTCCTGGTTGCTCTTATTTCGTTTCCTACTACTGATATAGTTGTAAGATCGAAACCCGGTGATGAATAAATTTCAGTGAAGTTGGTATTCACCTTGATCATTGCATCTCGTAACGTATCTCCCGTTCCGTCGTTTGCGTTGCTACCTACATTTAAAACTAACTGTGTCATATTCTATAATTCTATTAATCTCCTCACAACCGTGATTTCGTGCGTGTTACTACTACTTATCTGTCCTCTTAACCTTACGTTGTCACCGTCTATATCTGCTGTAATTGTCGCCAGGTCAGTATTGGAGCTACTTGTCCTACCAAAAACGGACACATATGGTGTTGTGCCGTCGTGTGTGACTCTAACATCAAGAGCCTCGTAATTACCCAAAGTTCCGGAGTTGGCATCTGATATAGACACATTGTAGAAAGCACCCCTGTGTGTGGTCTTGTCGAACGTGTCCAGTGTCGCAATATTTAATGGATTACCAGGACCCCGATCCATATGGACTTGCCAAGCTGTAATGGTTCCTTGAGCTCTACTGTCTACTAATTGTGCTCTAACGTCCACGTTGTTGCCGTCTACGACCGTGTCCCAGGTGACTAGATCTGTAGTTGCTGAATCTGTGTTTATTCCAAACTGTAGGTTATAAGCATCGGTACCGTCGGTCACTACCATCAATTCGTCTATCTGTGCCTTGGCATCTGCCTGGTTAGTGACTGCCACGTACAGGGCACCCTGTGTGTTAGCGTGTGCGAATGAATCAATTTCCGTGTACTGTGTTCCGGATGGTTTGGTAAACGATATCTTGTATGCATTGACTGTTGTTGACCCGCCCGACGTTGATGATGCCTGTAATGTTGTTGTTGTGCTTGAGTGAGAAGCTGTTAACTCCAGCTGGGCCGTGCCTTTGGTACTGACCTGTAGACCTTCTGACACTGATGCTTCCGTGCCGTCACTGATCACAGTGGCCTCCATGATACTCTTGCCGTCACTGGCCGATCCTATTATGATGTAGTGTGCCCCGGCATGTGTGTTGGTGCTGAAAGTGTCTATGGTTGTGGCCGAACTGGAGACTGTCACTGCCGAGATCACATCAACACTGTTACGTGGAGTTGCCGCGGACTGGTCATCCGCTAAACGAATTTTATAAAATTTTATTGTGGTGTTGGCCACCAACGGAGTGGCTGTGATCACAACATCGTCTCCTGATATGTCGGCCGTTATTGTGAATAGTCTGCTGTGTGAAAATACTTCATTGGATACTGTTATATAAGCAGTGGTACCATCATGCACCACCATGGCCTCTGAGTTCATGGTGCCGCTATTCGCGGTGCTGGTTGCACTCATGTAATACTTGGCTCCCCTGTAATCTGCATGAACAAAAGTGTCCATTGTTGCAGTAACAACAGCCGGTGCTTTCATGATCATTCTGTAGGCATTGACTAGAGTCGAACCACCTGACGTTGATAGTGCATTTAGCACAACAGAGTTTGATCCGTCATGCGTTGCTGTGAATGACAGCATGTCTGTGCCCTTGGTTGAAACATTTGGTCCTTGTGAGACAAAAACACCTGTGCCATCAGTAATAACTGTAAGCTCACAAACAAATTTTTCATTGGCACCATTTTGTCCTGACACTATGTAGTGTGCGGCATCTGTGGCAGTGTCTTCGAATGTGTCTATCTGTGTTGCACTACTTGATACCGTGACATTGGCAATAGTTTTTGTGTTGGTGCCTGTTTCCGCGCCTTCTGTGTCTCCTAGTAAAATCCTGTAAACTGTCACCCTTGTGCCACCACCTGCTGTGGCAGTACCCCTCAGCCTAACATTGTTGCTGTCTATGTCTGCAGTGAATGTTACCAGAGAATTGTTGCCTGAGAAGTGTTCATTGTAAGTCGTGATGTAAGCATTGGTGTTGTCGTGTGTCACCAAGGCCTCCATGTTTGACATTTCACCTGTCTGCATATTGTTGATAGAGATGTAATACTTGGCCGCCGTGTTGGCACCTGCGGCAAAAGTGTCCACGTTGGCTAGTGTGCTGGACAGTATTGCCTTGTTGATAGATATCTCGTCCGTTTCGTTGTTTGTGTATCCTGTTGAATCGTCATCACCGAGACCAATTCTGTAATATGCCAAGGTGTTACTCGGGCCTACGGATGAGCCATCACCGTCAGTGACCCTCAATCTAACTTTTGATGTGCTGTCTCCTGCGGACACTAGGTCGGCATCAAACGTTGGGTGTGTGTCACCTACATCTGTACGGTTGACCGATGACGACGTTAGAAATGCATCTTGTAGATTGTGCATAATAGAAAGTTTCTGTGTCTCAAAACTGCCATTGGCAAGATCACGTGTGATTACGTGGTACCAAGCACTGTCAAAAATTCCTGCCGTGAATTCTGCTCCTGTCCTTGTTGCCGCCAGTGCGCCTTGTGTTGTACCACTGGCTGTGACATGATCTATTGTTGTTTCACTATTACCGGCAAGTATCACGCCACCTTCACTCTCAACAGCTCCTGTAGATGAATCAGATGTGTTATCCCCCAGGCCTATCCTGTAGGCGTTCGCGAAATTTGATATTGTGGTTGATCCATCGCTGATCCCGGTTAGTTTCAGTTGTATGTTGCCATCGTCAACCCCTACGTCGGCGGTGACACAGTCAAACTCTTCACTCCTGACCACACTACTGTCTGTGATGAATGCTTCTATACTGCTGTCGTCACTGGTTCCTTGTAGAACCGAATACTTGTGGAATGCTAGTCTGCCACTGGTCATGTCCTTGACCAATGTGAGATACCATGCACTGTCTAATGCCGAAGAGGCCCATTCATCCAGTATCTCTGCGGTCTCAAACCCCTGTCTTGATGATACCGTTGTGATATTAGCATCTAGCTCGGTAGTAGTCAGCTGTCCGATGGCAGTGGATCCCACGATAGCAATAGGTGTACCTGACCTTGCTGATTCTGTATCTGATAGCAGTACCCTATACATTGTGACCCTGCACGTTCCTGCTGTACCGTTGGCACCTCTCAGTCTGACGTTGCCACCACTTATGTCCGCAGTGAACGTGGCCAGAGGTGTTGATTCTGCGTTTGTGATTATGGTGTTGTATTCTGTTATGAAGGCATTGGTATCGTTGTGTACCACTAATAACTCTGTTGATGAAACTTCGTTCGTCGTGGTGTTGTTGATAGACACAAAATATTTGGCACCCCTGTAATCATCAACGTCCCATGTGTCAAGGTTGGCCACAGCTGAATCTAGGTCTGCTACCAACAAAGTCTGTTGCTGTGTAAACGTAGTGCTTCCAGCCTGTGCGCCTGAGGAGTCATTATCACCAAGCCCTATCCTGAAAAAGTGCAGTGTGTTGATCGTTGATGTCGTGGATCCGTCTTGAAGTGTACCACCTTGTCCTAAAAGTCTAACTTTACCACTGGAATCCCTTATGTCAGAAGATAGTGTCACTGCTTCATCATTGGAGGTCCTTACAATCTGGCTCGAACCAGAGAACGCATCAAAGGTAGACCCATCGTCTGTACCCTGTGCAATTATATGCTTCTGCATCTGGAACTCTATGGCACTGTCTGCCCCTTCTAATCTGCTCAATGCTATGTACCATGCACTGTCGTATTTTGCCTGATCGAAGTCATTGATCATGCTTTGGTCCGCTGTGATCGATTCGTTCTCACCTGTTGATAGGTTGGCGTCTAGCACAATCTCAGTGGTGTTACCAATGGTGTTTCTTGCGTCTTGGATAGTAGATTCACTGAATGAAATAGAAACACCGACGAATGTTAGGTTTCCGCTTCCATCTGTCTGTAGGAACTGACCAGTTTGTCCGTCTGCATTGGGCAGAGCAAGACCGTTTATTACAACATTTCCTGAACCGTTGGCCTCGAACTCTAGATTATCATTTGATCTGCTAGTTGATATGGTGTTACCAGAGAAAGTAATTTTAGTAGGAATCACTAATGTAGAGAAGTTCAACGGATCGAAATTTCCCGCGGCTGGTTCATTGGCGCCAATGATCACGTTGTCTATGGTACCACCATCAAGATCTATATTGCTGATTTGTACCAGTCCTGAGCTACTTCCCGACAGCACAAAGTCTGAGTTTGAATTTGTAACCTTGATCACATTGTCGGTAAAACTCATTGATGAATCTATGGTCAGGTTAGCCACATTGACCACACCTGTGCCTCCAGGACTAAGCCTTATATCCGCATTTGAGCTGGATGAAATTATGTTGTCGTTGAATGTAAGATTATCCACCGTTATGGAATCCGCAAACGATGTCTCACCCGATACTGATATTGAACCAAACGTGGACAAACCGTCCACATTGAGTGTTCCTGTTGTACTCAAGTTCTCATTGACAAAAGTGAATGCACCTGTTGAGTCTGTTATAGATCCACTACCAGCTGTCAATGTGCTGTCGATAGCCATAGACGATGCTGACGTTGACAAGTTCTCATTGCCAAAGTCTATGGTTCCCGATGAGTCTGTGATCGATCCATTGGCAAATGTTAGGTTACCTATTGTGGAACCTGTGGCCCTTACAATCGTACCCGTGGTAGTTACATTCTCGTTGCCAAAACTGATCGCTCCCGTGGAGTCTGTTATGGATCCATTGGCCACTGTCAGTGTGCTGTTTATTGCTATTGACGTGGCTGTTGTGGCCAAGTTCTCGTTTCCAAAACTGATTGCACCTGATGAATCTGTGATCGAACCATTGGCAAATGTAAGGTTACCTATGGTAGATCCTGATGCCCTGACTATTGTTCCGGTTGTTGTCAAGTTCTCATTGACAAAGGTGAACGCACCTGTTGAGTCTGTTATAGATCCACTGCCCACGGTTAATGTACTGTTGATAGCCATGGATGTTGATGTTGACAAGTTTTCGTTATCAAAGCTGATCGCTCCCGATGAGTCTGTGATCGATCCATTTGCCAGTGTAAGGTTACCTATTACCGAACCTGTGGCCCTTGCTATGGTTCCTGATGTTGTAACGTTCTCGTTGCCAAAACTGATTGCTCCCGTGGAGTCTGTTATGGATCCATTGGCCACTGTCAGTGTGCTGTTTATTGCTATTGACGTGGCTGTTGTGGTCAAGTTCTCATTTCCAAAACTGATAGATCCACTTGAGTCTGTGATTGATCCGTTTGCCAGCGTAAGGTTACCGAATGTTGATCCTGTGCCTCCAGAAATAGTTCCTGTTGTTGAAATGTTTTCATTGCCGAAGCTTATGGCACCTGATGAGTCTGTGATTGATCCATCATCGAGCAAAATATTACCTGCGGCAAGACACGGTCCCGATTGAAAAGTACCCGTCGTTGTCAAATTCTCGTTTCCGAAACTTATCGCACCTGAAGAGGATGTTATAGATCCATTCGCGAATGTTAAATCGCCAAATGTTGTTCCTGTTATAAATGTCTGTGCACCACTGAATGCGAATGTACCACCAAAGGTACCGGATCCATCCACGATCACATTCTCGTTAATGTTTACACTCGTCGAATCATCTGAACTTATGGTTGTTCCACCAAACCCTAGTCCTGCTATGATCACTCGTCCTGAGCCATTGGCCGATATCCTCAGATCATCGTTGGTGTTGATCGCTTCTATGTTGTTGTCGTTGAACCTGATGCCCGGGAACAGTATCGATCCTGTGCCGCTGGGATGAACATCTATGTCTGCATTTGATTGCCTTGCAGTGATGTTATTGCCGAAGAATTTGATGTCTGCCTTAACCGGTGTAAGATTGAAGAAATCCTCGAAGTTATTGTTGATCTTGTTACCGGACTCGTATAACGAATCACCGTTACCGTCATCCGCATTTACACCTACATTTATTACTTCTTGTGTCATATTAGCAATATTTAGTGGAAAACATTATTGCGTGTTGTGGCTATTAACCTACGCTTACTTTGAGATCTGTACCGTCACGGAACAACTGACCCGCGTTGCTAGGGTCACTAGTGGGCAAGTTTGCCATCAAGACCACAGCAGGTATCATTTCAACTGCTCCTGTACCAGAAGCATCAATTACAAGGTTATCGTTGGACTGATTCGTAGTAATTTTGTTATCGGCTACTGTGACTGCACCCAGCACGATATCACCAGTACCATTGGCAGTGATTGTTACATCAGCGTTGGTTGTGATACTTGAGATTGTAGAATTTGTTATCGTTAAATTGTCTATCTCTATGGCACCAGCACCGTTTGCCTGAAGTTTCAAGTCTCCATTGGTCACGGAAGTCGTTATCAATCCTGTAGATCCATCGCCGATCAACGAATATACTTCATCGAAGTTCGTATTGACTTTCGTCATCGCGGTACGTAAAGTATCGCCTGTTGCCGGATTTCCCAGTGTTCCTGTGTCTATGTTAAGTTTTGCCATAATGTGTTGTACATATTTATTAAATACTAATATGTTCATAGAAACACTCAGGACCATGAGACTGTACGAACGCAAGAGTAAATTGGGGGTTTATCATACCTTCCACAGGAAAAACACCGTATACGTATTCAAGTGTGACTCATGCAGTGTTACTTTCTTGCGACCCAAGTCTCATGTAGATCCAGACAGGGCATCAAACGATTACAAACACGTTTGTTCCTACTGTGATACTAAAAAATACGCACAAAAAGTTGGTGTTAAAATGAGGAAAATATACCAGCTGGACGCCAGTTCCACTACGAAGACTTTATAGTTTCATCCAGGTTATATCATCACGTCGGCCGTCTACCCATCTGCGTAGGTCAGCATATATGCCGGTCCTTATGTTGGGCTGGTCGAAGTACCATCTCAGGAATGTGTTGCCCTCGATGTATTCCTTGCGATTGATGAAATGGAAATTGGTATTGGGGTGTTTCCTTACGATCTGTCTCAGCTGGAACATCCACTCATACTTGAGATATGCCTTCATGCTCATCCTATCTGGGTAGTTTATGGTGTTCTTGTACATGTTGTTCTGCTGTCTGCTGGGAGAGTCCATCTCCCACTGTCGGGCACCCATTATGTCAAATGCCAGAATAACAACATTCTGTATTCCCGACTCGGCCGCCATCAGCACTGCACTCATGCCCGATCCCCTCGACATTGACAAGTCCATGGTTCTTATGCCATTGCCTTTTTTGATGTCACCACCACGCCACATCCTGTACAGTTTGAGATTGTTGGGTGTATCTGTTTCTTTATCTCCGTCACATATGTAGTTCCATGCACTGATATCTTCGGGTCCGTGTATCTTTAAATTTGGTCTGTTCTGGTCATGCCATGCTTTCAGTTCGTCATACATGGGAGGATTCACTGCAACTATGTGGTCACACAGTTCCGGGTTGTCTCTGTATATGGCGTTGCACCCGTATATCGTGCCCTTGCCTTTCAGGTCCTGTATTGGGAAAATTGGTCTGCTCTCACCGTTGCCTATTACGAATGCGGTGTCCATCAAACCCCGAATGATTCTCCACAGCCACAAGATGCTGTTGAATTGGGATTGGAAATTTCAAACTGTGAACCAAATGTTTCTTCAACAAAGTCGATCTTTGTTCCTATGACATACATCATGGAAGTCTCATCTACAACAAATCTACCTGTGTGCCAGTCTTCTATGTGATCGCCACTACCCACTGATTCTTTTGTGTCTGCGAAACCCCAGTCGTATTTGAATCCTGCACAACCGCCACCCAGCACTGCCAGGCTCACTGCGTACTTGTCTGAATTCTTCTCAAGTAATTTTTCTATTTGGTTCTTCGCTTCTTCTGTTATTTCAAATGGTCTCATACTGTTAATTACCTACTTTTGTTGCCCATGTTTGCTATTCCCACTGCCAGGAAGAATGCTGTGGCTTCTTTGTTGTCTTCGAAACTCATGTAACTGTTCTGTTCCTCCCAGTTATGACGCATAGGGTCATAGAGGTCTGTCTGTTTAAACCACCAACCCCATTTACTCTTGCAATGAGTCTGACACCACTCGATGCACTCGGCCATGATACCGTTTGAGTTCATGTCAACATCGTACTGGAATCTACATTCATATCCGCAGTCGTTGGGTATGTCAGTCAGAGAACCGTTCATGGACTTGACTGCTACTTTACCGTACTTTTTATTACCAGGTTGTTGCATGTTCTAAACTCCATTTTTTTGCGGAACATTTTCCCCCGCATTCCTTGACCGCTGACATGTCTTTAAAAAATTCTGACCACTTTTGATCATCCAACACTGTTGTCAATGTGTTATCAAAATCGATATAATCAAAAATATCCTTGTTATGTTCGTATCTTAATCCCGTCCAGCAACAAGGTTTGAATTTGCCTTTGGCGTTGATATAAAGTCCTTTGTTTCCGATCATGCATAAAGGAATGATTGATTTTTGTTCCGTATCCACATTATAAAACTTTTTAGTGAAAATATCAAGGCAGTTGTCTGTCCATTTCTTTTCAGAGAGTGGCGTTGCAGTCCTAGTAAATCTACCAGTGGCGATATATCTATCGCTGGGTTGCAATGGATCGTTTATGGGATAACTTGGATAATTTTTATTGAACTTGGTACTTAACGTCAATTGAAAACTGTCAAAGTTCAACTGTTTTGCAGTGTCCCTCATATGATCTATCTTGTCCTCATTAAATTTAAATGCTATGGCGGCCCAAGTTTTAAATGCTTTTGTATTCTTAAGGGTGTCAACTCCTAACATGATAGATTTCCAATCACAGTTCACTCTGTAGATGTTGTTTGATTCTTGATCCCATCCATCTAGTGAAAAATGTATATGATCCTTGTCATTTAACACAGTTCCAAGTTCTTCCCACCACACTTTTGTCTTGTATGAGCCGTTAGTGACAATCACAAACTGTACAGTACTATTGTTTTCCCTGAACCAAGCGAGAATTTTCAGCAGGTCCTTTGCGTATATTGGATCCCCGTCATCTCCGCAAAACGTCAGTTTCCTGACATCAGTTAACAGCTTGCCGGTGAAGTTTTCTTTGAACCATCCCAAAGAAAGATCTCTATTTGTTAGTCCTTCTGGAACTTCTTGTCTGCTACATCTTGGACATTTAAGACTACACTTTGAACAAGGCTCTATGTGCCAGTGTTCGAGAGGCCAGTTGTAGTTGTTTTCAAATGTCATTTCCAATTGTCCACTACCCATTCGTCACTACACTCCATAGGATTGGGTGAACCGTGGAAAACCGCCACCCTGTTCTCACTTATTACTGTTGGAGGTTTACGGAAGTACCACTTGCCGGACTTGTCTCTTAACTTTGTGTCCTTGAATCCCACCATCTCCCACTTGTATGAACGGATCCAGTCATCGGGCCAATGTGTTATCTGTTCCTTGCCGGCCTTCATTATCCAGTCCTGGTCTCCCCAGTTCTGTTTCATTATCCTGGCATGGTCTTTCACAAAGTCGGTGTAAAGGTGGTTCATGGTTCCTGCCTCCCAACGCATACAGCTGGAGTTACTCTGTTTCCAGTCTTTGATCCTGCACCTGTTGAAGTCCCTTATTATCATGAAACGACCCGGGTTGTGTGTGAACAAGTTATCTATGTTGTTAAAAATTACGACGTCTAAATCAAAGAAAAGTATGTTACCCTTCAGTGGCATGTCTGGACTGAACATCCACAACTTGCTCCACCATGTCTTGATCCATGGTTCGTTTGGGAACATTATTGTTTTGATGTTAGGATCCAATCCTGTTTTGTCGTCTGTGATGCAGTGAAATTCAAAAGGTACTGTTGTGTGCTTCTTGATCATGTTGTACAGCACATTCGCATAATTCGAAGGATATTTGACCCCCCACTTAACGCATACTACGTGATTCATAACCTGCCCTCAAATTTTCAATTTGTAATTGTTGCCAATCTTCGCTATCTAATGTGTATGGATATTCACACTCGATGGTCCTGTTTGACATTGCCTTGATGTTAGTTATATTTAAATTTTTCGTCATGGTGTCATATATTTCTTTGAACGTTGCATCTGTGCCAAACGTTCTTTGAATGTCTACTTGACCAATTTTGATGTAGCCCAGTGACAACTTAGGATCTTCCCAGTCGTAGCCGTTTTCTTTTAGCCATGCACGATACTCTTCCATCTCCTGTTTTTTAAAATCGTGTGTCTGTTCTGTTATTGTCTGACCCCACTCTATGTCAAACTCTCCTGAGTAATATTTCTGGTGGTTAATCTCTGAACACAGTGCATCTGTCATATTGGGTGCATGTTCGTCCCTGAACACTTCGTACAAGGTCTTGCCCACCTGTGACCAGTGCAGGTAAACACCGCCAAGCTCTCTGTCATACCTGTTCTGCTTGAACAGTTGAAAATCTTCCTCGTGTAGATCATGTCTTGGTGCATTTAGGAATGTCGTTATCTGTGAGGGCCTGATCCAGTCCGGATCAATTATGCTCTTCCTGTAAGAAATTACCCAACTTTCTATCTCATGGCATAGGTTGTTCAGCTGTCTTATCGCATACTTGGTTTCTGTATCGGCTTGTTTGTAGTATTCTGATGTTTGCCATGCTGTGCCTTGCAATTCCTCAAAGTATCTGTGTAGTAGATTACAGGCCTCATGTTTCAATCTCAGACCTGGTGTTTCCTCTTCGGGGCCTAGGCTAATTTTCAACTTTGCCGAATATTGGAAGTCGTCTGCAACAAAAGGATGTATTTTTTCGTAAGGTTTATCAAACGTGAATGAGTTGATTTGTTCAACAGATTTGTTTAGTTCTCTAACTAGATAATGTAAATCTCTGTTTGAATCAGCAAAACCCAAGAAGCAGAAGTTTTTCTCCAACACTCTCTTTTGTTTGAGATTGTCCTTCAGTGCTTCTGTCCATCTATGTCCCAGGGGTGTGTCGTAGGTCTGTATGTAGTAGGCCCTATCGTTGAGGCCTACTCGTATAAGTTCAAATAGGAATTTATCCTCTAGAGTAGATGGCACTGTTTGCTCCGTGTTCCATGCATTCCACACTTTCAACCCAGCATCTTCCATCAGTCTTGACAGTTATTAGATTGTCTGCGAATCTAAAACAGTGCTCGGCAAATTTTTCTGCACCAACACCATCAAACATTCTTATCTCTGCAAGATCCAACTTCTCAAGTTCCTTGAACTTCTCGAGATGTGGGTCGTTCATGTCCAGTGCAAGTTTGTGATCAAAATGATCCACCAGCCATGCCTTCAACGGTTTAAGCCCGCCAAAGTCCACCGCCCAGTTCTTGTTGTCAAGATCCTTGCAACCAAATGTGAATTTGAATGCCAGCGAGTATCCGTGTAGCAGATGGCAGTGTGAGTGATCCGCGTTGGGTTGTCTGAACACACAGGCCAGGCCTGTGTTGTGTCCGTATGTTTTAGTTGATTGATAAGTCATCGTTTCTCCTGTTATTGATGACTTGCAGAGTGTTTATAGAGGGATGAAAGCCGTTAAGTCCTCTCATTAGTTCAAATCTTTAAAATCTTTTTTTACATCCTCAAGATCAAATCCTAATTCTTCCGATTTCTTTCTTAGTGTGTCAGTGAGCTCGTTTGGTATATTTAACTCGCCGTCTATGATGCTCTTTAGAAAATGTATCAACACAGTAAATTCGGGTCTCTGTGATACTGTTTCCGGATCTATGCCTTTCTTTTCCATGACATGTAGCATGGCCTCGGTCACATCGATAAGCGTCTCTATGCTGTTGCTGTGTTTCCCGAAGTGTGACATTATACGATGATCTTTGGTTTCTCAGGTGTCTTAATTGTCTGGAATACTCTTTTGTACTCCTCAGATATCTTGTCATTGATAACTGATATACACTGTACCTTGTCTTTTGCTATTGATATTTCTTTTTCTTGATCAGCGGTTGAGAAGAATGTGCCAAAAGCAAGCCCTTGTGGACCTTGCATCAGCGTCAATGCTTTCTTTAATTCAAGAGTTGTCTCGGTTTGTGATTGCAGAGTGGAGATCACCTCTTCACCATGCATTAATTTTAGAGTGATAAGATCTCCATCTTTATATTTTTCAAACATATCACTATTATAAACTATCCTATCAGTTTGTCAATGTATTTCTTCAATTCCTTGTCCTGCACATTAGGTGGAATATGATTAAAGAAAAATATTTGGTAACTGTCCGACCCGTACTTGCCTATACCATGCAGATCACTGGCCTCCTTGCCATCCCAGTCCAGGTACTGTTCGGTCATCTTTCTTATTCTTTTTGATCTCACTTCCCACATGCCCAACGGTTTAAGCATACGTTGTTGTGTCGCCAGTCTGCCCCTTAGGTATGCTTTGGGGGTAGGATACCTTGCAAAAAGTTTTGGTAATATTATCTTGACGTGTTTCCTGTAAGTGAGATTCAAGCACATCACCCCCACCATGTGTTTCCATTTCTTGTGTGGAGCCCGTATCTGCTGTTGCACCATCAGGTCGTCAACCATTGTCTTGATCATGCTACAATTATATGTGTGATTTTTATTTTGTCAACTGCTTGTTGATCCACTTGGCAAGGCCTTGGTAGGTGTCCTGGAAAACATTCTTGTTGGCCTTCCACTCTTCAGGCATCTTCCAGCCCTCCTCATTTACCACAATCCACCTACAATCTGAGTTTTCAAACAGCTTGTTGAATTGGTGTATCCAGTAACTGGGATCAACTGGTCTCTTGATGTATGTGTAGCCTGTACTGCCCTTGTAGATGTTGTTGACACCATCAGGTCCTTTGTGATCGCCTATCCCCCAAAGATCCATGCCTACCAGGAATATTGCCTTGGGTTTGAAACTCATGCCAACCAGTGCGGCGAATTGTCCTGTACCCCAATGGAATGGTTCGTCCTGTCTCTTGTCTCCTTGGTATGGTAAGTCAGGCACACACTTGACATTGGGCCAAAATGCGAACTGTTTGTACCATCTGTCTCTGGTGTATATCGTTGTGTTTTTACCAACTGTGTTGGCGGCCTCCTGGCACATATGACGATCACATGCAACAACATATTCTAGGTTATGATCTCGGAACAGTGCGTTGCACCCCACCATGGTGGTGACGCTTTTCAAGGGAGTTATGTCAAATCCCCTCCTGCTCTCTCCATTGCCTATCACACTCACAAATTTGGTCATAATATCCTTTAAACACCCCTTTAGACTGCATTAGAGCGACGTATACGCATGGTAAAAGCACTCCTGGAGTAGTTGTATATCCTATTTATTGCCCATGATCAGATGCCACACGATCTTGTAGTGTTTCCATGCTTTACCAAGTGCAGGATATTTCCTCCTCATCTTGACGGCCTCTTCGTCTACCATCTCCCACTCGTCTCTGAATGTTTCCATATCTTTTGCATATGTTGTCTGTGACACCATTCTTCCACGGGTACCGTCTTTCTTCTGTACATAAACGGTCTCACCACCATCTGGTGATGTGAATATCTCATTCCTATCTCTCTTTAATTTCTTTGTTTTTTTCATTTTAGTAGTAATGATTATGATCCGCATTTGGATGGGTGTATCTCATTCCACCAAGCTGTTCGGCATCTCCCTCGTGCCTGGGTATGAAATGTATGTGTGGCCACATGATTGTCTGTCCTGCACACAGTCCTATGTTCATGCCAACATTGAATCCTGATATTTTTCCTTCCTTTACTTTTTTATTTCCGTACTCGTAGGCTAGTCCGTATGACCGTCCGACATATTCTGGTGTATTCTTCTTTGGTATGAAAAGTGTGTGTCCCGGAGTGCAAGGATATTTGTCTCGGAATACTCCTGTGTATTCTGTTTCCATGAATGGTGTATCGTTGCCCATCCATGTGCTTTCCTCATAGTGATCTATAGTTTCATAGGCTTTCTTGAAGATAGGTTTTTTTGATTGCATTTGTTTTAATAATTCCTATCTTAATATTACTAGAATTTGGTCTGTGTAGCAACCTGATTTGTTCCCAACGTTTGGTTTTTACCACAGACGGATTGTGTTCGTGGATATTCAATAGGTTCACTAATGCCTTCCTCACCTTTTCAGCACCACCGTGCTTCTTACAAGTATCAGACCTACCAACTTCTACTATTGTGTCATTGATTTTTATCTTGTACACACAGGGTAAACGTATCCACTTGGTTGCAGGATTTTTGCTGTGTTGGATCTTGTATTTTTCTATGGTGTATAGAT
>Ga0307488_10001754_pt1 | contig 18195 bp, 14 predicted proteins | sample SB02metaG_FD_202248 | JGI IMG/M metagenome (GOLD analysis project Ga0307488, IMG submission 202248) | Sea-ice brine microbial communities from Beaufort Sea near Barrow, Alaska, United States - SB 0.2 | ecosystem: Environmental > Aquatic > Marine > Coastal | place: USA: Alaska | collected... | reverse complement strand
CTGAAACTGTTTGGAATGAATGCCTGACTTTTATAAAGGATAACATTAAACCACAAGCGTATAAAACTTGGTTTGAACCAATTAAACCAGTAAAAATTTCAGGAGAAGCCTTAACGATACAAGTACCAAGTAAATTTTTTTATGAATGGTTAGAGGAACATTACATTAAATTATTAAGAGTTGCATTGGTAAGACAATTGGGCAATGATGCCAAGTTGATTTACGATGTAAAAATGGAAAATAATTATAGTAGTAATAGACCGCAAACCGTTAAAATTCCTAGTTCGAATAGAGATCCTTTAAAAGCGCAAAAGGTTACCGTTCCATTAGATACCAATAAAAGAGAATTAAGAAACCCTTTTGTTATTCCAGGATTGCAAAAAGTTAAAATTGAATCTCAATTAAACCCTAATTACAATTTCGTAAACTTTATAGAAGGAGATTCTAATAGATTAGCTCGGTCTGCAGGAATGGCAGTGGCGAACAAACCAGGAGGAACCTCATTTAATCCATTGTTAATTTATGGGGGTGTTGGTCTAGGTAAAACTCATTTGGCCCACGCTATTGGTGTTAATATCAAAGATAAATATCCAGATAAAACTGTGTTGTACATTTCTTCGGAAAAATTCACACAACAATTTATAGATTCCGTAAAGTCAAACACAAGAAATGATTTTATTCATTTTTATCAAATGGTAGATGTATTAATTATTGATGATGTTCAGTTTTTATCGGGAAAAGTAGGAACGCAAGATGTTTTCTTCCATATTTTTAATCATTTACATCAAAATGGTAAGCAAGTAATTTTAACATCAGACAAAGCACCTGTAGATATGCAAGACATAGAACAGCGCTTACTATCTCGTTTTAAATGGGGATTGTCTGCAGAATTACAGGCACCAGATTATGAAACAAGAATCTCTATTTTAGATAATAAATTGTTTAGAGATGGTGTAGAAATGCCAGAAGATATTGTAGAGTATATTGCTAAGAATATAAAATCTAACGTTAGAGAATTAGAAGGTGTTATTATTTCTATGATTGCACAAGCATCTTTTAATAGAAGAGAATTTTCTTTGCAACTGGCAAAACAGATTGTAGATAAATTTGTAAAAAACACAAAGAAAGAAGTTTCAATTGATTACATACAAAAAGAGGTTTCTAAGTATTTTGATATGGATGTTGCCACTTTGCAGTCGAAGACAAGAAAACGCCATATTGTACAAGCACGTCAATTGGCCATGTTTTTTGCAAAAAGATTGACAAAAACTTCTTTGGCAAGTATCGGGAATCAAATTGGACAACGAGATCATGCAACGGTTTTGCATGCTTGTAAAACGGTAGATAATCTCACTGAAACCGATAAGCAATTTAGAAAATACGTAGACGATTTAACGAAGAAGCTAACGTTCTAAAACCTGCATATTTAAAAAGTATAATTTTCTAATTTTATATTGACGAGAAAAGTACTAATGGTCTGCTTAGTAGATATTTGTCGTTCTCCATTCGCGGAGGGTATTTTGCAATTTAAAGTAAATGAAAATCTTATTGTTGTTGATTCTGCGGGAACAGCTGCATATTGCATTTGCAAGCTTCCAGACAAACGCTCCGTTGACATTGCTGGCAAATACGGAATTGATATTTAAAGTCAAAAAGCAAGAAAATTTAGGGTAAATACTTTAATGTTTTTGACGTTATTTATTTCATGGACTTGGGTAATTATCAAAATGTACTTTCGATAGCTAGATATTATGAAGACATACAAAAAGTAAAAATGATTTTAAATGAAACGCATCCTTGTAAAAAAGAATCAGTTCTAGATTCTTCTTTCTTGTGAAGTTCCGTTTTCGAAGAGTTTTATAAAATGTTAGATGAAGCATGTATTCGTATAGCATAAAATATAATTTTATAATTCTTTAAATAAGTATCAGGTAATCGCTATAAACAAGTATCTAAAACATATACAATGATTGGTAAACTTTATTTAATTCCTACCACTTTAGGAGACACAGAACCTTTAGAGGTAATGCCTTTATCTGTAAAAAAGGTCATAGAACAAATTGATTATTATATTGTAGAAAACGAAAAATCTGCAAGGGCGTTTATCAAAAAGATTTCACCTAAAAAATCGCAACCTTCACTGCAAATAATGTCTTTAGATAAGTATGCTGAAGAAATTGAGACAAGAAGGTACTTAGATGTTTGTAAAGAAGGAATACATGTAGGTTTATTGTCTGAAGCAGGGGTGCCAGCGGTTGCAGATCCAGGAGCAAGTATTGTCAAGTTAGCGCATGAAAAGAATATTCAAGTAGTTCCTTTAGTAGGGCCTAGCTCTATTATAATGGCATTGATGGCTTCTGGTATGAATGGACAAAACTTTGCTTTTAATGGGTATTTACCAATTGACAAAGGAGAAAGAAAAAAGGCGATTAAAGATTTGGAAAAAATTTCTAAAGATAAAAATCAATCCCAAATTTTTATAGAAACACCCTATAGAAACGAAAAAATGTTTACAGATTTAAAAGCGGCACTAACACCGGCAACAAATTTATGTATTGCCGCAGATATTACGTTGCCATCAGAATTTATTAAAACACTTTCTATGCAAGCGTGGAAATATCAAACACCAGATTTACATAAAAAACCAGCTATTTTTATTATTCAGAAATAAATAGTTTCTTAAAAATAGATTGTTTTAAAGGTACTTCACCGATTTTGAAATAATTTTCTGAAAGTGAGGCTTTAGAAATTTTATGGTCCCGCCTTCTGTTAAATGTGTGTGATTCTTATGTATTAAAAATAGCTAACAATTTAATAGTCAAAATGATTTGGACACTTAAACAGTGGCTTTTTGATTCGCTTTAATATTGGAAACATTGTAATTTTTAAATTTCTTTAAATAAGATTGGATGCTAGAGCCATAAGCGTCAGAAAAATTTCGGGAGCCGTTGCTCCGTAAAAATTTTTTCACATTTCCTGCGCCACTTAAATGAGCTGCTGCTAAAATTCCTGATTCTGTAATTTTAATGCCGTTCATAGTTTTACCAACCGAACGTTTAATATCTTTTCTTAAAATCCATTTATTTACTTGACACAAAGCCACAAATGCTTTTTCTTGTAATCTTGGGTTCTTTAAAAATGCCTGCGTATTATATATGTTAAATCTGTGCAAAGTAGTGGCGCCAAACTGATATTTTCCTAAATATCCTAAGGTGTTTACGGCAGCATATTTTCCTTGAGATTCTTTAAAAGCAACTGCTTCTTTAAAAGCAACAAAATCTCTGCTTAAATAAAAGATATCACTTCCAATAGATTTTGGAAAGCTTAACGGCTTCGATATAGGTTTTCCTGATGCTGAATTATTTTTTCTATCAATAGAAATTGCATTGATGAAAAGGAAAACGACACTGAATAAAAGTATTTTATATTTGATAAAAATAGATTTTTTTGTTAGGCGGTGCAAAAGTACAATATAATTTTAACGCAATTGATTATCAATGTGTTATTTTTTAAAAATATATAAGAAATGAAATATTATTGGACTATTTGTGTGAATTTCAACAGTAGTCGCGTCAATCCTTATAAAGATGAGCGCAGAAATGATAAATTCTAAGATTTTTATTGTGCAGGTCTTGTTTTTGATATAATTTTCGGTACGCTCCATACTTAAACACAAAACGCAATCACTTCTTGTATTAAAGTATTAAATTTTTAAGAAAGTTGAGGTTTAATTTATTTAGTCATAACAGGATAGGAACTTAGAAAAATATTGCCGTCGCAGCATTGATTATAGCCTATTCAAACGAGGCAGTGTTCCCTTGAGAAACAACTTGTAAATATAAATACTAAATTTAAAAAATTTAAAGGATTATTTTTTAAAAAAAAGTATCCACACAATTCACTGATTACAAGGGATACTATTTAAGGCAAAGATTTTTTATATTACCTGTGAACCCTTTGTTTGTTCATCCATAAATGATATTTTGCGGCATTTCTGTTATGTTGTACAAGGGATTTCGCAAAAGTATGATATCCTATTTTGTCAACATTTGCACACATATAAAAATAGTTGTGTTTTTTTGCATTTAAAACGCCATCGATAGCAGAAATATCTGGCATGGAGATTAAAGTAGGAGGTAAGCCTTTATTTTTATAAGTGTTGTAGGGGGAATTAATCTCTAGATCTACATTTAACACTCTTTTTACAACATAATTTTGACCCTTTTCTTCTCTGATGCAATAAATAATGGTAGGATCTGCTTGCAAAGGCCAATCATTTTCTAATCGGTTCAAATACAAACCAGCAACAATTGGCCTTTCAGAAGTTTGTGCAGTTTCTTTTTGAACAATGGAAGCTAAAGTAATTACTTCTTCACTAGTTAGTTTGAGCTTTTTTGCTTTCTGCAGTCTGTTTTCATTCCAAAACCTCTTGTAAGAAACCAACATTTTTTTTCTAAACTTCTCGGGAGAAATCGTCCAATAAAATTCATATGTATTCGGAATGAAAATTTGGAGTACAGATTTTTGTGTTAAATTATGTTCAGCTAAAAAGTTTACATCTTTGAAAGCAGAAAGTAAAGATACAGAATCAGTCGCCAGCTGCTCCGCAATTCTACTGGCAAATTTTTCTAAAGTATTTTGATTGTTAAAGGTTAAATTAAAAGGCGTTTGTCTTCCAATTCTTAACATATTTATAAGATCATTATTAGACATTCCTTCTTTTAGAAGATACCTACCAGCTTTCGGTTTTGAAAAGTTTTTTTTAGCTGCAACCCAAAGAAATGAATCATGATTTTTGGAAAATGCTGCAATGCTCTTTTGAACATCTAATAAACTATCTGATGTGGTAATAAAGAGAACGTGCTCTTTAGTAATTGCTTTGCCGAATATTTTTTGATAATAGTGGTAACCAAAAAAACTACTAATCAGTAAAAGAATAGCTAATGTGTATATTACTTTTTTCTTCAATTGTAAATATTTTGAGAATGTAAAGTTACTATTTTATCAATTGAAATAAACTTTCATCTTTAAATTTTCCTTGAGATAAAATCCAATCTTTTTTTATCCCTATATTTTCAAATTTGTGCTTTGTAAATAGAGAAATACTTTTGGCATTATCCGTTGTAATATTAGCATATAATTGGTGTAGACCTAATTGTGTAAAAGCATAATTTATAAAAATAGACAATGCTTCAGAAGCAAAACCTTTTTGTTGAAAATCTGGATGAATTAAAATTCCTATTCCCGCTCTTTTATGCTGTGGATTAAAGTCAAAAAAATCAATCATTCCTATTTGTTTTTTTGTAGATGTATCTTCAATAAGCAGGCGTAACTGTTTCGCTTCAAAAATATCTAAGTGTGCATTTTCTAGATATTGCCTTAAAATATATTTAGAAAATGGTGTTTGGGTATGACTTATTTCCCAAAAAGATTCATTATTTTCTATTGCGTATAGAAATTCTAAATCTTCTGGTTCTAGGGCTCTTAAATTAACGTTTTTACCGTTTAAGGTCATCATTTTTTCATTTTATAGAATAGATACAAACTTTATTTTCATGACATTACTAGGTCTAGGCGGTGTTTTCCTCCCTTTTCTTTAAGCAATATACTACGATTTTTTAATATTCATGACTTTCTTAAACGTTTGTAAAAAAATCAGATACAAATTTTTTAGCTATTTTTAAGTGTATCTAAATTCACTAACCTACCTGTAGTCGCTTTTTAGGAGCAACACGTAAAGGATAGATGTGCTTCAAATATAGTCTGAATTTCTTTCTCTGCTTTAAATTTGTTACTGAAACAGTCTCTAATCAATAACGCGCCTTTAATTTAGTTCAGACTTCTTTATATCTTTAGTTAATTGCACTTTAAATTCCAAGACACATGATTTTCTTCTAGTTTAATTCATGAACCAAGGATGGATCCTAAATATTTTATAATAAACGAGTGCTGAAGTTGTGTATCTATAACGCGCTAGAAAAGCGCACGTCAGTTCATTTCAGAATTACTTGGTTGTTTTTATGCTTTTTTGCAAGGGTGTAAAAACCAGTAAAACCTATGTTTTTATGTATTTAGTGCTAGTCAGATTAAAACTTCACCTTTAAAAACAAAGGTAGCAGGTCCTTTTAAAAACACATTTTTATAAACGCCATTTTCTTCGGTGAATGAAACTTCTAAAGTACCTCCCTCTACAGGTAAAGAAATTAAATTACTCTTAGTTTTTTTTATTTTGTGCATGGCAATTGCAACAGCTGTAACTCCTGTTCCACAGGCTAATGTTTCGTTTTCTACCCCTTTCTCATAAGTACGAACTCTAAAACTATCAGCAGTAACTTGTTCCACAAAATTCACATTACTTCCGGGAGCTTTATAAGAATTTCTAATTTTTTTTCCGTTCTCAAAAACAGGATATGCATCTAAACTCTCTACGAGTGTTACATGATGTTGCGTTCCGGTATACACAAATACCGAATTTTCCTGAATTCGAATATCATCCACATCTATCATTTTTAAAGAAACTATATTGTTTTCTATTGTGGCAAAATGTGCACCATCAATGGCAATAAAATGAGTGCTATTCTCAATAATATTTAAATATTTTGCAAAAGAGGTTGCACATCTTCCGCCATTTCCGCAAAAAGTTTCACTTCCATCTGCGTTATAATAAATCATCTTGAAATCAAATTCTGTGTCATTTTCAATTAAAATCACTCCGTCTGCGCCAACACCAAAATGCCGGTCACAAAGTTTTAAAACTAAATCAATATTGTGTTTTTTGAAAGTCTTGGACCGATTATCAATCATCACAAAATCGTTTCCTGTTCCTTGATATTTATAAAAAGTCAAATTCATGCTTCAAAGATAGGTATTTAAAGAGTAAATAATGGGTCTTAAAAAGTGGTTAAAGTCCGTTAAAAAGAAGTTAAATATTGTTTTTTAAGATGTTAAAATTATATATTTGAGTTACAAAATATGATAATAATGAAAAAAGCGTTTAGTTTTCTTGGTATGGCAATTCTAGGAGGAGCACTTACTTTAGGTTTTTATAAGATGCTATTTAATGAACAAGTAATTATAGAAAGAAGCCCTCAGGTGCCATTACAAACCGTTCAATCAAACTTTAATACAACCTATAATAAAGCAAATTCAGTGGAAACAGCTACAGATTTTACTGTTGCCGCTGAGCGGACCGTGCATGCAGTAGTACATGTGAAAAATACAGCAATTAGAACACAAACAAACAACGCGGATCTTTTCTTTGGATTTGGAAACGGACAAAGGAAGTATGAACAAGTGGGCACAGGAAGTGGTGTTATTATCTCTCCAGACGGTTATATTGTGACCAATAATCACGTAATAGATGGAGCTACCGAATTGGAAATCACATTAAATAATAAAAGTAAATACAAGGCAAAATTGATAGGAAGAGATGCGGCAAATGACATTGCCTTATTAAAAATTGAAGCGGATTCAGAATTAACCTATGTTCCTTTTGCAAATTCAGACACTATAAAAATCGGCGAATGGGTCTTAGCCGTTGGGAATCCCTACAATTTAACATCAACAGTAACAGCAGGAATTATATCTGCAAAAGGAAGGGACCTAGAAGGAAATAGAAACATAGAATCTTTTATACAAACAGATGCAGCTGTAAATCCGGGCAATAGTGGAGGAGCTTTGGTAAATTCACGAGGAGAATTAATTGGAATAAACACGGCTATTTCTTCTAAAACTGGTTCTTTTATTGGATATTCTTTTGCGGTACCCTCTAATATAGCAAAAAAAATAATTGATGATATCTTAGAGTTTGGCGCGGTACAAGAAGCTATTTTGGGAATTAATATAGACAGCTCAGATGAAAATATAGAGGGTGTCAAAATTGCATCTGTTTTAGCTGATGGTGGTGCAAATAGTGCAGGATTGAAGCCAGGAGACATTATTAAAAAATTAAACAATGTAAAAATTTCTAAGTTTTCTGAGTTAAGAGGTCAATTAACGGCAATGAGACCCGGAGAATATTTAGATATTGTCATCTCTAGAAATGGTAAACTTTTGACTAAAAAGGTGAAACTAAGTAAAAAAGATACTTTTGTTTCCACCGGTTTTAATATAATTTTAAAGGATATTTCAAAAACGGATAAAATTAAATTCGACATTTCAAATGGGGTTAAGATCATTAGAAATGGGAATAAAAATTTAATTTATTACGGCGTAAAAAAAGGTTTTATTATTACTAAAATAAATAAAAAATCAGTTCTAAATGCTGCAGAGGCCACAAAGGTACTAGATTACTTATTAGAAACTGGGCAACCAGTGTATCTTGAAGTCTTAAATTTAGAGGGTGAAATTGAACAATATGCTTTCAGATAAGTAGCATTCAAAAGGGTGTTTTTAAATGCTGATTTTAAATCATAATTTAATTTTTACAATTTTTAACGAAATCGATTTCGTATATTAAAAAAATTAAATACTTTTGCCGGAAATCTAATAATAGTAATACAACCATGTCAACAAAAGTAAATTACAACGAGGAAGTTTTATTGCAGGCTCAAACAAGAAGAGCTACTGTAGAGTTTATTAATATTGTAAACGATTTATGGTATGATAAATCTATCGAGTTAGTACTTTTTAGAAATCCCTTAGTAGATAAAAGAGCTAGTGAAGTGCTAAACTTAATTGAGTACGCAAAGGAATTTGTAAGCAAACCAATTTCAATTATCAATGCACTAGAAATTGCAAAAGCAATTCAGCAGACAGACTTACCATCGTCTAAATTAGACATTGGTAAATTGGCGTATGAATGTCATTTAAGTTCAGAAAGCGGCGAAGATAAAGTTGCCTTTGTAAAGAAGAAGTTAAAAGGCGCAACAGTCGTAAAAGATATTCAGCCAAAGGATGTTGTTTTATATGGTTTTGGTAGAATTGGTCGTTTACTAGCAAGAGAGCTAATGATTAAAATGGGAAAAGGGTCTCAGCTAAGGTTAAGAGCAATTGTAACTCGTGGCGAAATAAATCAAACAGTTTTAGAAAAAAGAGCCTCTTTATTAAGCATTGATTCGGTGCATGGAGATTTCTTAGGAACTGTTATAGTAGATGCAGAAAACAATGCATTAATTATAAATGGAACAACTGTTCACATGATTTCTGCAAACAATCCAGAAGATATTGATTATACAAAACACGGAATTAATGATGCCTTAATTATAGACAACACAGGTGCTTTTAGAGACAAAGAAGCCTTAAGAAGACATTTAAAGGCTAAAGGAGCAAGCAAAGTTCTAATAACAGCGCCCGCAAAAGGAGTACCGAATATTGTGCACGGTGTAAATCATAAACAAAACGATTCAGATACGGTTGATGTTTTTTCTGCAGCATCTTGCACAACCAATGCAATAACCCCCATTTTAAAAGTTTTAGAAGATAATTACGGAGTCAAAAAAGGACATTTAGAAACCATTCATGCATATACAAACGACCAGAATTTAGTTGATAATATGCATAGCAAATACAGAAGAGGAAGAGCTGCCGCTTTAAACATGGTCATTACAGAAACAGGAGCAGGAGCAGCGGTTGCAAAAGCAATACCAGCTTTAGAAGGTAAATTAACTTCGAATGCAATTCGGGTGCCAGTTCCTAACGGCTCTCTAGCAATTTTGAATTTACAATTGCGAACAAAAGTGACCAAAGAACAAGTAAATTCTTTGATTAAAAAATATGCTTTAGAAGGCGAGTTGGTAGAACAAATAAAGTACTCTATGGATAATGAGCTAGTTTCTTCAGATATTGTTGGAGTAACGGCACCCTCAATTTTTGATAGTAAAGCAACCATCACAGATAATGAAACTATTGTCATTTATGTTTGGTATGATAACGAATATGGATATTCACACCAAGTAATTCGTTTGGCAAAGCACATCGCAAAAGTTAGAAGATTTACCTATTATTAGTAAAAACAGGTAGTTTAACGTACCATTCCTTTTTTAGTAAGATTCTATTTTTAAGTAAGACCCGATACATTATTTGTGTCGGGTTTTACTGTTTTTAGAAGCTATTTCCTGCTTTTCACTATATCTTTTCTTCATTCTTCAGAAAAGGATGCCGTTTCTATCAGGGCTAAACTTTTTTTTAAAAAAAAGTTCAAACAAAACAAAAGACCTTTTAAAACTCCCACGCAATGTGTTTTAACATACAAAACTATTTATTTCCTAAAACAGGAAAATTATGAGTTTGATATATATTATTAATTTAAACTTTTCCTTAATTTTGCAATTAAAGTAAAAAAGCACCTTATAAAATGAAACTAGTAATTATCACAATGCTATTTTTTACCATTTCAATATATTCGCAAAAAAAAATGCCTTATTATCAAATTCCAAATATGGAAGAAAAGTATACAGCGCAAAATATATTGGCAAGAATGATAGATGGTTTGGGATTCAGATATTATTGGTCTACAAAAGGGTTGCGAGCAGAAGATTTAGCATATCAACCAAAAGGCGAAGGCAGAAATTGTCAAGAAACTGTGAATCATTTGTATGATTTGTCTACTACGATGTTGCGCTTGACAAAAACAGTTTTTAAGCAAGAAATAAAAAAAAACAAAATGACGTTTGTAGCAATGAGAAAACAAACACTTTTAAACATTCAAGCGTTAAGTAATCGAATACAAATTTGTAAAAACTTAGCAGATTTAACCCTAAAAAATAATGGCGAAATTAGGGTTCCTTTTTTCAACTTAATCAACGGACCAATTGCAGATGCTATTTGGCATTCAGGTCAAGTCGCAAGTTTTAGAAGATCTTCTGAAAATCCGATTAATTCTAAAGTAAATCAATTTACGGGAACCGTTAGCGAGTAAAAGGTTTCGCTATCGTGAAACATTTATTTAATTTTTAACACTTATAATTACTAGTTATATTCCATGCAACAACTTCACAATTGTCCTACTTGCAACGCCAGTGCTATCGCTTCTTATATAAAAACAACGGCTCAAATGCATTCGAGCAAAGAGCTATTTAATTTTGACCAATGTGCCGAGTGTCAGATGGTTTTTTTAAATCCAAGAGTAGATTTAGACAATCTAAAAAACTATTATACCTCACATTACTTGCCTTATCGTGGTTCAGAGGCTTGGGGTAAATTTAAGAAGTTGGTGCAGGGAAGTCAGAAAAAGTTAGATTTAAAGCGTGTGAAGCGCGTAAAAGAAATGTTTCCTATGTCACCAGAATCGTTGATTTTAGATGTTGGCTGTGGCAATCCAAGTTTTCTAAAAGCGTGCAAGCAAGAGTTAAACTGCCAAGCGATGGGTATCGATTTTAGTGATGAAGGATGGAAAGGGCAAGTAAGTCAATTTAAAGGATTGGACCTACAAGTCGCAGAAATTAAAGACCTTTCTGTCAATTTACAGCCAGATGTGATAACCATGTGGCATTATTTAGAGCATGATTATACGCCATTAGAAAACCTTTCGTATTTAAATACGATTGCGAAACCATCTACAACACTTATTATTGAAATACCAAACTTTGACTCTACAAGTAGAAAAAAATATAATGAAAACTGGGCAGGTTGGCATACGCCTCGTCATACATCATTATTTTCGCCAAATAATATAAAACTGTTGCTAGACAAAAGTGGCTGGAACGTTTCTCAATTATTAACACACGGCACTTTAAATCCTTACTTACTTTTTTGGATGAGCGAGATGGAGCAAAAAGGAATTCAGTGGACTAAAAACATGGAAAATGAATTTTGGAATTTTATGACAGGAATGCTGCAATTTGTGCCAACAAAATGGAATGAAAAGAAATCATCTCTTGGGGTTATGACAATAATTGCAACTCCAAAATAATGATTCTTAAAAAATTAATAGATCTTTTCCTTCCCAAGTTCCTGAAGATTTATAGGGTTGAAATCTAGAAAATAATTCTTCTGAATACCAATCATGTTTGCGTGTTCTTTTGATAGCCTCTTTATGTTGTTTACTCTTATAAGCAAACTGTTTCACGGATTCAAAATCTTTCCATAAGCTAAAAGTAGCCATTTGAATAATGGGAACTTCACCAACACCTTTGGTGTAAATCAGTCCTTCATTTCCTTCTAACCCTTCTTCAGACGTAGGTACATATTTCCAAAACCGAAGAAGCCAATTCCATTTAATGGTTGCGCGAGTAATCACAGCAATGGGTAAATTGGGGTTCAAATCAGTTGCTTTTTCAAAAGGATTTTTACCAACCCAGGTTCCACTTGCAGCAATATTTTTCATATAAAGTGTAAATAACTCTTCTGTATGATTGTGATATTGTTTCATTAAATCGGAAGAATTAAAAAAAACATGAGCAGCTTCTTCAGACTCCCAAATTTGAAGTAAACAATAAACGGACCAATCAGGAAAGGGGTTAAAGCCTCTGCCTTTTCCGCTGCCCATCAATCGATAAAAGCTTAAACCTTTTACTTTACTTAAATCTTTATTGGCAAACTGCATCATACTAAAGCCCCAAGCTTTATTGCTTAGCGAAGCGTATTTAAAAAAACTAATGGTTGTAATTTGTGTACTCATTTCAATAATAGTGGGTGTTAATTGTTCAATGAATGAGGAGTTTATAGGACTATTAACAGTTGGCGTTTATTCTTTAATTTCTAGTGCTCAATAGTCATAATACTCCAAAAAACAAGAATTGAGTGATGAAAATAACAAAGCTATTTTTTTTTAGGCGTAAGCAACCAATTAGAGGATCATAGTAGTTCTTGATATAAACAACATTGCAAAATTTTGCAATGGAATTAAATTCTTTTCTTGACTTTAAATTCTAATTTCAGAACAAGCTATTCAATACATAAATTCCGTTATCATCTATAGGGAATAAATACCCTCTAATAAAATACTGAACTACGCCATATTTTTTCCTTTACAAAAATAGCCAATTTACTCCAATTAGTGACGGCGATTCAAAACATTTAAAGCTGAAGAAATTAACATAAGAATAGCTTCCAAACTGAATTTCGGTTGAAACTTGAATTTTTTTAACGGAATATCCGGTAAAAATGACACAAGGAAAGATTAAAAATTATCTACAAAAATCACTGTTTATTTATAAAGAACGAAAAGTATAAGGAATAAAAATGATAAAAAATGAGCATTATTATGCTGTTTTAGAATGAAGCTTCTTTTGCGTTAATATTTTTGTCTCTGTACACACAAAAAAAAATAGTCTGCTGAGATGAGATTGTGTGCTCGCTATTTTTAAAATAACAGTAATCAACTTTAAAATAAGATTATTTTTTTAGATGCTATCGCCCCAAAATCGCATCTCATGAATGAACCCTTTTATAGTATCCAAGATACGCGCTATAAATTGGTAAAGTTCTGAGACTTTACGCAAAGGCTGCGATCTAAAACCTCACTCTTCAGTAAAAAAATCAATTTTACAGTCCATTTCTGGCTGTAAAAATTCTGCATTGTTCATAAAGTATTCCGAAGTAATTAAACGACGGCTAGTTTCATTTTGTTGCAAGTCCCAAATAATATCGTCTGCCTCTTCAAATGCTTCATCCCCGCTTAACTGCTTTCCAAACAAGCGAAGAATTATATTATGACTGTCTAAATTCTTTGCAAAACATTTTAATACAATTTCTTTGGTAATTTCTTTATTAGCATTTAACAATGGCGTAATTTCAAAGTCAATAATCGTCGCTTTGGTATTTGGAAATGTTCCATTAAATGCTTTATATAATAACTGATTTACATTAAAAAGTTCTTTATGCAAATCAATTTTAGGATATTCTTCTGAAATCTTATCCACCAACATTTCATAGGAAAGAGAATCTATTTGACCTTCATTTAAATGTGCACCCAACTTATAATCTAACACAATTGTAGCAGCTTCACTGGGGTCTTTATCAGCAATTGCCATAAAAAGTAATTCTCTTAACTCTTTGATATCACTTACATCGTTGTTCGGGAACTCAAACCGCTTTAAAAGTGCTTTAAAATCTTCAACTTTCCAAGCATCAGAAAGTTCGTCAACTGTAGAAATTTTATGTATTTTTATAGCGTATTTCATTTTTTTTATTTCAATTTTGAATGAATATTTAAAATACATTTTTTTAATTTTAAAAACAATTTTTTCTATAGATAAATTATGACCGCAGAAGAAAAAATATTAAAACTTCGAGATGATTTGAACACGCACAATCACAATTATTATGTGTTTGATAACGCTATAATTTCTGATTTTGATTTCGATATAAAACTAAAAGAATTAGAAAGGTTAGAAAAAGAGCATCCAGCTTTTTTCGATGCTAATTCACCAACACAAAGGGTAGGAGGAACCGTAACCAAGAATTTCAATACAGTTGTTCACAAAAATAGAATGTATTCTTTAGACAATTCTTATTCAAAAGAAGATTTACTTGATTGGGAAAAAAGAGTTGAAAAAGTCTTAGGAGCTACAGATCTAGAATTCACTTGCGAACTAAAATTTGACGGAGCATCTATAAATTTATCTTATGAAAATGGGCAATTTATAAAAGCTGTAACGCGTGGAGACGGTTTTCAGGGAGATGAAGTAACCCATAACATAAAAACAATTCGTTCAATTCCCTTAGCCATAAAAAAAGATTTTATTGCTAACTTCGAAATGCGGGGAGAAATTGTTTTACCAATAGATGGCTTTCATAAAATGAATGAAAAACGTGTTGCAAATGGAGAGGAAGTATATCGAAACCCTAGAAATACGGCAAGTGGAAGTTTAAAATTACAAGACAGTACCGAAGTTGCAAAAAGACCATTAGATTGTTTACTATACCAAATTGTAACTTCAGAAAGAAAATATAAAACGCACTTTGAGAGTTTGGAAAATGCAAGAGGAGTAGGCTTTAAGGTTCCTGAAACAATAAAATTAACAAAGTCTATAGACGAGGTTTTCGATTTTGTAAATTATTGGGATGTGGAAAGACACCATTTACCTTATGAAACGGACGGAATTGTAATAAAAGTAAATAATTTACAACAACAAGAAGAGTTAGGATATACTGCAAAAGCACCAAGATGGGCAATTGCCTATAAATTTAAAGCAGCACAAGTTGCTACCGTATTAAATAAAATATCCTATCAAGTGGGTAGAACAGGCGCAATTACACCGGTGGCAAATTTAGTACCAGTTCAATTGGCAGGAACTACGGTGAAACGTGCTTCTTTGCACAATGCAGATCAAATGGAAAGGCTAGACATTAGAGAGAAGGATACGGTGTTTGTTGAAAAAGGGGGTGAGATTATTCCAAAAATTATTGCGGTAGACTTTACAAAACGTTCAGAGTTTTCAGCGCCCACGAATTATGCAACCAATTGCCCTGAATGCGATACGGCATTGGTAAGAACACAGGGAGATGTAAAGCACTATTGTCCAAATGAATTTGGATGTGCACCACAAATTACAGGTAGAATTCAGCACTATATTTCAAGAAAAGCGATGGATATTGATGGCTTAGGAGGTGAGACAGTAGACTTATTGCGTAAAGAAGGTTTGATTCAGCATTATGCGGATTTATATGATTTAACAGTTCAACAGCTAATTCCATTGGAAAGAATGGCAGAGAAATCTGCTCAAAATATGATTGACGGAATCGAAAAGTCAAAAGAAGTTCCATTTGAAAAAGTGTTATTCGCACTCGGAATTCGTTTTGTCGGAGAAACGGTGGCTAAAAAATTAGCGAAGCATTTTAAATCGATAGATCGTTTAATGGCTGCTTCTTTTGAAGCGTTAGTGTATGTAGACGAAATTGGAGACAGAATTGCGCAGAGTATTATTGATTTTTCATCAGATCTAGGAAACATACAGTTAATAAATCGATTAAAAACCTATGGTTTGCAATTAGAAGTTTCTGCAGCAATTTTAGAAAATCAAACCGATAGATTAGAAGGTCAAGTTTTTGTGGTTTCTGGCGTTTTTCATCAATTGTCAAGAAACGAACTTAAAAAAGCAATAGAAGATAATGGAGGTAAAGTAAGTGCATCTATCTCTAAAAAAACAACCTATATTGTTGCCGGTGATAATATGGGACCAAGTAAACTAACAAAAGCACAAGACTTGGGCATTGAAATTATTTCTGAACAAAATTTTATAGATAAAATAGGGTAAACAAACTTTGGTGTCTATGCTGCGGTAAAGGCTAAATGATAGTAATGCGGGTTCTCTAGGGGGTCTGTGTCGTAAAAATAAAGAAAAATGCTACATCCTTAAAATAAAAATAAAATTTAAATAATTCAAGAACGCCTTTTTCCATTCAAACCTTTGAGAATACTACCATACATATATATACTATCAATTTCCATGCTCACTTTTTCGCAAAAGAGAGACAGAAACGCATTGCCTAAAAATACAGATGAATATATTTTTGTCAAGCCAGGAGACTCCGTTGTTATACAGCTAGATGAATTTGCTTTATTACCAAAACCTAAATTCAGTTCAAAAAATGATATCCGTTATTATGTATGGTTTCGAAAGAAAGTATTTAAATCATATCCGTTTGCAAAGTTAGCTTCAGAAAGATTAGACAGTTTAAATGCGAGATTAGAAAGAATAGATTCAAAACGAAAGAAAAGAAAGTATACAAGGCTTATTCAGGAGTATATTGAGGGCGAATTTACAGATCAAATTAAAAAAATGACTACGACAGAAGGTCGTATTCTTATCAAGTTAATTCATCGGCAAACAGGCAAGACTGCATTTAACAATATAAGAGGACTTCGAAGTGGTTGGAAAGCATTCTGGTACAATGCTACAGCTAATATTTTTAAACTCTCATTAAAGACCGAGTACCACCCGGAAACTATAAATGAAGACTTTCTCATAGAAGATGTATTGCAGCGTGCATTTCGAGATTATAAATTACAACCCCAAAAATCAAAATTAGACTTTGATTTTACAAAAGCGATATTATCTAGAAAAGCAAAAATCAATATCGAAGCATATAAATTGATGTTTGCTAAAATGCGAAAGAAAAAAAGGTTAGAATAGATGGTGAGCTCGATAAACAAGTGTTTGCCAAGATGCGGAAAGAGAAAAAAAAAGGAAGCAAACAGAAAATAAAAAAAGGTAACAATCTAAAATTGCTACCTTTTTTTTTGTTGAAATATTATTTTACAACGGTAGATTTATCCATTATTTTTTTCTAAAAGTTCTTCTTTTTCTATCTCATCCATTTTAACTTTATTTAGTTGTCCAAAAAGGAAATTTATACCGAATCTAAAATTAGCGGTATTTGAATCCTGAACTTTACCACCAATATTAGAAAGACTAGAAAGGTCGTCTAAAGCAGTATACAACTGGAAAAAGCCTAATTGTACAGCAAGGTTTGCTCCAATTCTAAAACCTTCATTATTACCACCAGTACTTGCAACTACACCATAAGTAGCGCTGTTTAATTCTCTGTTATAGCCTAAACCAAAACTAGGTTTAATGTTTATATAAGGATTATTATTGCTGAAATAAGTAGCTCTAAAAACATTTTTTTCTGACATTTTATATTTTGCAGAAAAGAAAGTTCTTGATCCTATTTTCGATTTAAAGCTTTCTTGAGTTTCAGTTACGCCTAAAATATCATTTAGAGCATTCTCAATTTCATCTTGTACATCTTCAGAGTTTTGAAAATCAACTCCACTATAAACAGCATTACTTACATCTAGCACATTATAGTTGGTTACATCGTTTTTCCAATTTATAGAACCAAGATCGTTAATAGATAATTCAAAAGAAAATTTTTCATTTATTTCGTAGCCCAAACCTAGGTCCATACCAAAACCATTATTATTACCAAATAAAGCCATGTTATTTGGTATGTCAGAAATACCAGAGGTATTTAAGGTAGCATTTGTGGCATTTAGTGTCCAAAGAAAGTTTGCAGGGTTTATGTCTAATGAAAATTGTGCTCCATCTTCTAAAGAAGAATGCGCTATTCCAAAAAGAGATTTTAATCGCAATCCTATAGAAAGTTTGTCATCTAAAAATGTTCTTGTAACTCCAATTCCTATTTCACTATAAGAAGTAAAATCCAATTTTTCTGTAGTCAACGCAAAACTTTCATCAAAGCCATTAGCAGCTACTGTTGTAAAATCTTTTGAAAATTGCCAAGCCAGATTGCTTTTAGCATTTGCGAAGAATGTAATAGAACCCTTTTTAGTTTTTAAACCGAGCA
>Ga0307488_10001753_pt1 | contig 18196 bp, 19 predicted proteins | sample SB02metaG_FD_202248 | JGI IMG/M metagenome (GOLD analysis project Ga0307488, IMG submission 202248) | Sea-ice brine microbial communities from Beaufort Sea near Barrow, Alaska, United States - SB 0.2 | ecosystem: Environmental > Aquatic > Marine > Coastal | place: USA: Alaska | collected... | reverse complement strand
GGGCTATTACGCCCTGTATACCAACCTAAAGGTCGCTCGCCTGTCACTTGAGTAAGAATGCTGATCGCCTCAAGCATGTGCTCACGCTCTAGCTCAGGGTCCATGTATTGGTAATCAATCCAACGTAGACCGTGGCTGCAAATCTCGTGTCCACGGGAGTGCATTTCTTGCACCACTTCTGGGTGACGCTGAGCTGCCATAGCAACGGCAAAGATGGTAAGGGCAATATCGTGTTTTTTGAATAGATTTAAAATACGCCATACACCCGCACGGCTGCCGTATTCGTAGATAGATTCCATACTAGGGTGACGCACACCTTGGTACGGTTGCACACCAATTAATTCCGATAAAAATGCTTCAGACTCGCTATCGCCATGCAATACACAGCGCTCACCACCTTCTTCATAATTAAGAACAAAGGACAACGCGATACGGGCTTTATTGGGCCATTCTACTTTAGGAGGCTGGCCATTATAGCCAATCAAATCTCTGGGATATGCTTCGGTCATAGAAGTTTCGCTTAAATTGTACATTATATTGTATACAATATAAGTGAAATGAGTGGAAAATACTAGCTTAACGACTACGAGTTCATCACCCGCTAGTCGCGTGCATTGATTTGTTAGCTCTGCTTCCAATGCGATACCAATACTCATAGCAAGGTTGGTACCCCAGTTTTTTATAAAGATTTATGGCCGGTTGATTATCGGCGACGACTTGAAGATATGCTTTAGTCGCACCATTGGTCATGGCCCAACCCAGCATTCCGTTTAGTAACTTTGTACCATAGCCCATATTCCTGGCGCTTTTCTCAGTAGCTAAATCGAATAGTCCAAAATATCCATTACTAATCACACCAACACCACAGGCAATTTCCACTTCATTCTCAACCAACACAGCCATTAACACTTTATCTTTAATACGTTTTAGTATTTCGAGATGGGCTTCATGTCTATTGATGTCAGTCTCGCTAATTTGACAATAAGACTTCATCCATTCGTGACTATTCTTCACTATAAATTCTGGGCCATAAAATGATGAACCTTCGAGCGGCCTATATAGAATCAAGGAACGATCTATCAATCTATACCCCATACCCTCCAAATAACTATCCAGTTGTTCGTTATTACAGTATGAAGGAAGACGAAAGGTAGATATAAGCCCTTTATCTTCAAAGTACTCTTCACATCTGCTAACAAGGGACGCGTAATCGCCCTTTTGATGTAGGATTATATTCGCTGAATTCGCTCTTTTCGTATGGCCATGGGAATAGCGCAATACAACTCCATCGACTTCTGATTCCTCAAAAGCAGGCCACGAAAGGAATCCAGCGTATTCAATTTCTTGAAAAATCATTTTTTTGCTCATCTATATCGACATAGGTGTTTACAGTCCATTTATGAGGTCACATGGCCTCACAGTAATAATTATTAAAAGCGGTATCTATAATTAGCCATAATCAACGCACCTCATCTAAACCCTTACTGCTATAATAAGCCCTATTATTTTTAACACAACTTTTCTGGGCTACTATGTCGTTTTCAAATCTTGGATTATGCGATCCTATTTTACAAGCTATTGATGACTTAGGTTATACAGTCCCTACGCCTATCCAAACACAAGCTATTCCTGTCATTCTGTCAGGCAAAGACCTTATTGCCACCGCTCAAACAGGCACTGGTAAAACTGCTGCGTTTGTTTTACCCATATTAGAAAACCTCAACAAAGATCGAAAATTACGCGGTAAACGTATACGCACTCTTGTCCTTACCCCTACACGGGAATTAGCCGTTCAAGTTGCTGCCAATATTGCTGAATATAGTAAGCATCTGAATCTAAGCTCTATGGCGGTTTATGGTGGCATTGACACCGAACCACAAAAGCAGCGGTTAATAGAAGGCATTGATATTTTAGTGGCCACACCAGGTAGGCTGCTTGATCTGGCCCATCAACGCGCCCTATATTTTGATGAACTAGAAATACTAGTGTTAGATGAAGCCGATAGAATGGTGGATATGGGCTTTGGCGCCGAAATCAATAAAATTATTGAGCGTTTGCCAGAGGCTCGCCAAAACTTAATGTTTTCTGCCACTTTAAGCGACGATGTGCTCACCCTTGCCGATAGTTTTTCTGATGGCGCAATGAGTAGTCCTGCTGTAGAGCTGTCTATTTCACCAAAAACAACCACTGCACCTAACATAGACCAGTGGTTAATTACCGTAGATAAAGACAGAAAGTCTGCGTTGCTTAGTCATTTAATTACCGATCAAAAATGGGATCAGGCGCTGATTTTTATCGAGAAAAAACACGGTGCTGCTAAACTAGTAGACCAGCTTTCAAAGCGTGACATTATAGCCGATGCCATTCATGGTGATAAAAGCCAAGCATCGCGTGAGAAGATTTTGGCCGATTTTAAATCTGGCAAACTAAAATATCTAGTCGCCACAGGCGTTGCAGCCCGCGGCATAGACATTGGTGAGCTTAGCCGCGTAGTTAACTATGACATGCCATTTAAGCCAGAAGAATACATTCATCGAATTGGCCGCACAGGCCGTGCAGGAGCCACTGGCGAAGCTATCTCCTTTGTAGCCTGGGGTGATTTTAAAAATCTATGTGCCATTGAAAGCCGCTTAAACCACATCATAAACCGCAAAGAGATTGAAGGATTTCCGGTGCGAAAGGTGGTGCCTGTTTCAATTTTGAATTATATTCGCACCAGCAAACCACCCCAGCCCTGGTCTGAATCAAGGCCTAGAAGCTCAGCACAAATCAACACTTCAGCCAACAAACCTGAGACTGGACCAGCGACTAGACAGAACAAAAATATTTGGGGTTAATCACCTGAAGGGGCCACTCTCCCCTTCATTAACCGCTTTAACAAGCTATCCTGTTTCAATAGGCAGAGTTTGGCTCATACCCCATTCAGCCCAACTGCCGTCATATAGAAAATGATCTTTCTTTCCAGTTTGTGCTAACGCTAAGTTTAAAATAGCTGCAGTGATTCCTGACCCACAGCTAGTAATCACCGGTTTACTCATATCAACACCCGCAGTTAGAAAAATGCCGCGCAGATCTTCTGGGCTTTTCATAGTGTGGTCATCCCGCAAGAGTGTTTTAAAGAACACGTTTTTCGACCCAGGTATATGTCCAGACCGCAGCCCTATACGGGGTTCTGGGTCTATTCCTAGAAAGCGTCCCGGTGCCCTCGCATCAATAATTTCATAATTCTTAGATTTTGCAGCTTGCACAACTTGGGTAACATCCCTCATCATCGGCCGTTGATTGCACTTAATGGTCTGACTTCGCTCAAACTGAGTGATTAGAGCATCAACTTTTCGACCCTCCGAACTCCATTTTGGTAGGCCACCATCAAGCACGGCCACGTTATCGAGGCCCATCAATTTAAACAGCCACCAAACCCTTGCAGCAGAGAACAATCCAGCCCCGTCATAGATCACCACCTGATGTGAACCAGTTATACCCATCGCACATAGATCGGCTGTAAATGCCTCAACGGACGGAGCCATATGTGGCAAATTAGACGTCTCATCACAGGTTTTATCAATATCAAAAAATAGCGCTCCCGGAATATGCGAAGCACTATATTCAGCATAAGCATTGCGCTGCATGCTAGGTAAATACCAGGACGCATCAATGAGCTTTAAATTAGCGCTACCAATATGGGTATCTAACCATTGGGTGGTGACAAGTGTATTAGTATCGTTCACAGACATAGGGGTTCTCCATATTTAGTGCTCAAAATGGCACTGTGTTATACACTAACCGTGACGTTTTTACAGATTTTCACTACTCTCTGAAATCTCCGTTTTATCGCCTGCTGCATCTTCGTCTATGCGGCGAACGCCAAATGTAACTGTTGGAGGGATACTCATTCCTAGATCAATAGCATTAACGCGATAATTAGAGCCTTTTTCTTGAAGTAATAGATTAACCTTTTCTTGTTTTTCAACTGCCTTAATTATTGTATTTGCTATCACCTCGTCGCTGCTGAAGTTAGTCACCGAATCAGTAACTCTGCCACTTATTTCTTTAGCCTTGTCCAAAATTCCCATTGTTTTCCCCTAATTTATTCTTACTAACTTATTCATCTTCACTATAAACACTAATTTCAATATCACCACCCGTAGTTTCAAAACTAAAACGACGATCCTGGTTGGCTTAAAAACGCTAGTTCTTCTGGCGTTGAAGGCCTATTTAGAAGACTATTACGATGTGGATACCGCCCAAAACGATCTATGATGACTTGATGTTTAAGCTCAAAGTTATAATTATCTTCTAGGCCCGGCTGGTTGAACAGTAGAACGGCCTGTTGGTGTATTGATGCGGATTCGCTGTGCATCAACGGCATGTACATAAAGCTCTTTTGCTTGGGAAGTAAGTCTAAGTCTGCACCCTGTTCAATAGCACTTTGGGCTAACACTAAGGCGTGGGCATCGTAAGCGAAAGCTTTAGGCGAGTCTCTAAATAGATTACGGGAGAACTGATCTAACACTATAATCTCCGCTAACTTACCGAGTGGTTTTTGCCGCCAATGGACCAACTCTCCTGCCGCAGCTTGCTGGTGTATGTCGCTAAAACGTCTCTTGAGCATAGTGTCGAATGCCAGGTCTTTAACAAACCAGTTGCGCGGTGGTATTTCTGTATACCAAAATTGAATAATGTCTGAATACGTCACTTTAAGACCCTATTGATGTGTAAGCATGATTACAGATTACTTGTATCAGCATCTGTCACTGTCCTAGCATTTCTAACGGTAAAGATTGTTTGCCATTTTAAATCAGTTGCTCATAGCCCAAATCTGCTGCTTTGTTGGCTTGGCCTACTATTTCTTGATAAGGTTTAACTCCACCCAAAATCGAAACGGGGCCCATCAACAATTGCTCCCGTATGGATAGTAAAGCGGGGTCTAAGCCCGCCGCTATTAAGCCTGATTGTAACTTAACCAGCACCTCGGGCGATGTTGATAAGCTGGTAATATAGGGTAAGCAAGGTGCACTTTGTGTAGTGGTTAAAATACGTAATTTTGCTATTTCTAACGGCGCATGAGCTTGCAGCAGACTATAGGTGACGCAATCCACAGCGCAGATATCGGCTTGCCCTTGGACCACCAAAGCGATGCTTTTTCTATGCGAAGAGGATTCAATAACGTCTGAAAAAAAAGCTTCACCTTGGGCCAAAGGTGCAATTAAGCCCCGTAACGCATGATAGCCCGATTGAGAGTCATCACTATTGACTGCAACCCGAGCCTGGAACAGCTCTTTTATGTGCTTAGCACCGCTCTGGTCTCGCACCAAAACCACACTATTATACATTGGCCCATGACTAAAAGGAGTGTGGTAACTTTGGGTAGCAACATAGTGTACCTGCCCCTGTAAACTATGGGTTAATGGGTAGCCACAGGTTTGGCTAAGCAACAGATTATCATCACGCCAATGGGCATAATAATCGTTAGGTTGGGACAGTAACTTCGGTAGTTTAGACACTATTTCCGCGCTGATATCCTGCTCTATCAGGTGTCCACGAACGCCCTGCCACCATGCAGCAATACAGTGTTCCAATTCAGGCATTTGGTACATAGGATAAGCACAAATTAACGCCATTTACTGTTCCTTAATTTCATTTAACAGATCCTCTATCCAGTCTTTGAGTTGGTGGGCCTGAACCTCTGCTGCTCTAATCAAACCATCAAAGTGACCTGTTAAGGTTTGCACATGTTCACTAGTATTGAACACAAAATACATATGCCCCATATAAACAGCACTGCGCTTGGCACCAAAAATGGTGTAAGGAGAGGCGTAGTTACGACTTTCATTAAACAAATAAACTCGTAGTTTAGGGTAAAGTTGATCTACCAGCTGGGAAAACCACTCTAATTGTTTACAGCGATCTTCAAGGCTTAGACTGCACCACAAGCCTTCGCCCTTAGCAAAGCCAACCATTTCTTGAACAGACAGACATATTTCCATGTCGCAGCCAGGTTGCTGAAGCTCTTGATAGCGCTCTTTAGTGGTATCCATTACCTGATCTAAACTAACACTTTCAAACTGCCCATATTCGCATCCTAGGACAGCTTCAGTTTTAACAAAATCTGGTAAATTAGCCGGCACATAACGGATTTTGGTACCCATCGCTTCTTTATGCCACAGACGTAAACTAGCTCCGGAAGGCAACGGTGAGCTTGGTGTCAATTGCAATGATTGACTTAAAATCTCCGCACCCGATCGGGACTCTCCAGTTAAACCAAGGAGCCAATCAACGCTAACCTGGAGTTTAGAAGCAATAGCCATGAGGGTATCTACTCTAGGCAATCGATCATTTTCTTCAGCTAACAGCTGAGATAAGGTTGATCGATCAACACCGATAGCTTGAGCCAAGCCAGAACTTTTAATGCCCATACCAGACATTACCTCCATCAGCCGTTGACGAAAGGTTTCCACACGAAATATACGCTCTTGACTGTCCATAACTCTCTACTAATTTTGTTGGAGTTGGTTGCAAACCTAACATTTGCTTCGTAAGCACCTCAAACATGTGACAATGTCGCAAAAACACTCATTGTCTCAGTTCAATTGACAGGCTATCGTGCCCTCCACGAATAATCAAGTTTATGGCCATGGATCATGCAACTCACACCCACTTCCCCAACATGCCATTTTCTGTGGCAACGTCAAGAATGGCCTACATGGGCTTTAATAGCCTGTGTTTACGCCAGTTGGGGAGTGCTCATGTGCTACGCCACGGAACTGTCTTGGTGGCTAGTATCTCCCCTTGCAGCAGTTATATTATGCTTACATGGCAGCGTGCAGCACGAACTACTGCATGGCCACCCAAGCCCGTGGGGGTGGTTTAATGATGCCTTGGGATGGTTACCCTTAAGCCTTTGGATACCCTATTTCCAGTATCGTGATCATCACCGCCTACATCATCAGGTTAGTACGCTCACCGATCCTGTATTAGATCCTGAAAGTTATTACCACTGGTCTGAAGACTGGTGCACAATGAGCCCGGTGTTGCGTTGTTTATGGCGCATAAATTACACTTTTTTAGGTCGTATGCTAATTGGTCCATGGTTAGCGGTGGGGCTTTTTCTAGTGAGTGAAGCTAAAGAATTAGCTAAAGGTAGTCTCTACCATTGGCGCAATTGGGCTTTACACCTAACATTAATGACCAGCTTACTTTTTTGGTTGGACTACCAAGGAGTCGTTTGGTGGCAGTATATTATTTTATGTGTATGGCCTGGTTTAAGCCTAACTCTAATGCGCTCCTATGCTGAGCATCAACCTGGAGATTCTAACCACAAAAGCTGTGCGATAGTAGAAGGCTCCTGGTTTACACGATTATTGTTTATGAATGTAAACCTGCACCAAGTACACCATGAGTTCCCTCAACTTCCTTGGTTTTTGGTGAATCAACACTGGCAACTGCACCGCCAATCAATCTTGCAACGTAATGGGGGTTATTTTTACAAGAACTACTGGTCTCTCATGCGGCAAACTATGGTGCGCCAAAAGGACAACCCTATCTACCCCAAACGATAGCTTACCTGAGATTTAAATCACTCTACTCTAGGCGCCATTAAGGCTATAATTACCTCATCCACTGATGAGTGCATGCTGTTGCACCCTTATGCAGTGTTTAGAGACATCAAAACTCTGTGTTAAGCGCAACTAAGCAAAAGTTACAACAACCAAGCACCATTATGACAAACGTGTCCCCTCAAATCAGTGTCACATCACCGTCTAGCAGTACCGAGTTTCTGCAGGGGGCTAAAGCCACCATTCCCATGATTATTGGTGCTATTCCTTTTGGTATTATCTTTGGTACTTTAGCGGAATCCAGTGGCTTGTCCATCTGGGGCGCCATGGCTATGTCGTTATGTGTATACGCTGGCTCATCGCAATTTATTGCTTTAGGGTTGCTGGGTATGGGTGTAGGCCCTGTCATAATCATTGCCACAACATTTGTAGTGAATTTACGCCATTTACTCTATGCCACAGCCTTGGTGGATAAAGTAAGCCACTTGTCTCATGGATGGCGCGCCCTGCTGGCTTTTGGCTTAACAGACGAATCCTTTGCCGTTGTTAATAGCCGCTATTTAGACCGCACGGATACAACCCGTGCCCATTGGTTCTTTTTGGGGTCTATTGTGGCCATGTATAGTAACTGGCAGTTATGTACTTGGTTGGGTATCGGGTTAGGTGAACTGTTTCCAGACATGACAAACTGGGGTTTAGACTTTGCGATGTCGGTGACTTTTTTAGGAATTGTCATTCCTTATCTGCGTAATAAGCCCATGTGGTTAGCCGTGATAAGTGCGGCTACCTTTGCAATAATTTTGCGTGACCTACCCCATCAGCTGGGCTTGGTGATCGCTGCGTTATCTGGAATTTGTATCGGATATGCTGCCCAACAAATTGAACTCAGAATAAAGCTAGCGAAAGTAGTAAGCGAGACAACTAATACTAAGAGCACCAAGACCACGAACGCCAAAGCAAGGAGCACTAAATCATGAATGAAACCATGATGATTGCGGGCATGGCGCTTGTTACATTTTCTATGCGTTATGTGATGTTTGCCATGGCGGGGCGTATTCGTTTTCCACTGTGGTTTAAGCAGGCCTTAGGTTATGTGCCACCTGTAGTGTTAAGTGCCATTATTGCACCACTTATTCTGATGCCTGAAGGGTACTTAGACACAAGTTTAGCTAACCCCTATTTTTGGGCAGCGTTAGTGGCCTCAGGAGTTGGGTTTTGGCGACAACACTTACTAACAACCATTGTGGTAGGTCTGTTAAGCTTTGTATTAATTAAATGGATGGTGAGTTGATGACAACCTGTGCTTTATATACTTTGCATGAACCTATTTCACCGTGGCAGCTGGAATTTAATCGACAGTTCCCGCACCTAAACGTGCAAGATTGGCAACAGATTACTCATCCAGAACAGGTTAAATACGGTATCGTTTGGAAACCAACAGAGGCCTTCTTTCAACGTTTCCCTAACCTAACCACAGTGTTTAGTTTGGGCGCCGGTGTAGACGCAATACTAGGAAACCTTGCGGTGCCTAAACATATTGATATCTACCGTATTGAAGACGGTGGTATGGCAGCGCAGATGAATCAATATTTTAGCTATTTTTTGCTACACTACTTCCGTGACATGGATCGTTATCAGCAGCAGCAACCCAAAAATCAATGGCAAGTTCAGCCCTTTAAGCCGGCATCTAGCTTTAGTGTAGGCATACTAGGTTTGGGACAACTAGGCGCACAGCTGGCTCAGCACCTTCAAAGTTATGGCTTTAACGTGGCAGGTTGGAGTCGCAGTAAAAAGCAGTTAGATGGCGTCACAAGTTATGCAGGTACTGAAGAGTTAGAACCTTTTCTTAAGCGTACTGATGCGCTTTGCTGCTTGCTACCTCTTACACCAGACACTCAAGGCATTTTAAATCGCCAAAACATGAGCCAATTACCTAAGGGTGCAGTGGTGATTAACGCGGGCAGAGGCAAACATTTGATGGTGGATGATTTAGTAGAGTTGCTTGATGAAAACCACTTGCGTGGAGCAGTGCTAGATGTATTTGAGCAAGAACCCTTGCCTACAGAACATAAACTTTGGCAGCACCCTAAAGTGATAGTGACACCTCATAGTTCCGCCCAATCTGAATATGCAGCTTGCGTACAGAAAATTGGCAACAACCTGCAGGCTATCACTGATAATAAAACCCCAAGTGGGCTTGTAGATCGTATCAGAGGCTACTAAACATGACCACAAACTCTATTCCATCACATGAGTTAAAGCCGCGTCTAAATCGACGATTTAGTGTCGCGCCCATGATCGACGTCACAGACCGCCATTATCGCTATCTAGCGCGATTACTCAGCCAACACGCCTTGCTGTATACGGAGATGATTACAACGGGAGCTATTCTTAATGGTGACCAAGACTACCTCTTGAGTTATTCAGACCAAGAACACCCATTAGCTTTACAGTTAGGTGGTAGTAACGTGGATGAATTAGCTCAATGTGCGCGCATTGGTGAAGACTATGGTTACGATGAAATCAACCTTAACGTTGGCTGCCCAAGTGATAAGGTACAAAACAACATGATAGGCGCATGCCTTATGGCACATCCAACACTTGTCACCGATTGTATGCAGGCCATGATTGAAGCAGTGACCATTCCCGTTACCATCAAACACCGTATTGGAATTGATGATGTGGATGACTATGATGTATTGGCAGACTTTGTAGAACAAGTGAGCCAAAGTGGTTGTGATACCTTTATCGTGCACGCCCGTAGTGCCATTTTGAAGGGTTTGTCACCCAAACAAAATCGCGAAATTCCGCCACTACAATATGACAAGGTGTATCGCCTAAAAGATAATTTTCCTGATTTAGAAATCATCATCAATGGCGGCATTGATAACATTGCCGACTGTCACCAACATTTAATTCGGGTAGATGGCGTTATGCTAGGCCGTGTTGCCAACCATAATAGCGCCCTGCTCACCCAAGTAGACCAGCAGTTCTATGATTGCAGCCTGCCTCTGCCAGAGCGTCGCCAAGCAGCCCTTAGTTACTTTGCTTATATGCAACAACACCATGAGCAAGGCACATCTTTGCACCATATGAGTGGGCATATTATGGGCCTTTTTCAAGGATTGCCGGGTGCCCGCGCCCTACGACGCCATATTAGTGATAATATCCATGGCAGTAACGCTAGCATCCAAGTGATGTACGATGCGTTAAACTTAATTGAAACAGCACCAACACCAATAACAGAGATAACACATCAGCAATGAATAAACTGCAACAACTTAAAACGATGACCACAGTAGTCGCTGATACAGGCGATTTAGAAGCCATTAAACAATACCAGCCACAAGACGCAACCACTAACCCCTCTTTGGTGTTAAAAGCGGCACAAATGCCTCAGTACGCACATCTGTTAACTGAAGCTAAGCAATGGGCATCAGCGCAAGGTGGCAATAGCCAAGCGCAAATGGATAACACCTGTGATTACCTAGCGGTAGCCATTGGTAAGGTGATCCTTAGTGCTGTGCCCGGCCGCATTTCTACAGAAGTAGATTCTCGCTTGTCTTTCGACACAGGCGCTACCGTTGCCCGCGCCCTTAAAATTATTGATTTATACCGTCAACAGGGTGTAAGTAAAGACCGCGTATTAATTAAGATAGCCTCTACATGGGAAGGCATTCAGGCAGGCAAGAAACTTGAAGAGCAAGGTATCAACTGCAACCTAACGTTGTTATTTAGTTTTGCCCAAGCCATTGCTTGCGCAGAAGCAGGTGTCTACCTAATCTCGCCATTTGTAGGCCGTATTATGGATTGGCACAGAGCCGCAATGAAGGTCGATGGTTTTGCCCCTGCAGAAGATCCTGGCGTTATTTCGGTGAGCAAAATTTACCACTATTACAAGCAGCACAACTACAACACCGTAGTCATGGGTGCTAGCTTTAGAAACACGCAAGAAATTGAGCAGTTAGCTGGATGTGACCGTTTGACCATTAGCCCTGCACTAATGCAGGACTTAGCTGACGATAACGGAATTTTAGTTCAACAACTAGACAGTAAAAAGGGCTTAGTAACACAAGCCAAATTGAGCCTTAACCAAGCGAACTTTCGTTGGATGCATAATGAAGATGCCATGGCGACAGAAAAGTTAGCAGAAGGTATTCGCAATTTCACCAGGGATCAAGAGAAGTTAGAGGCTTTACTGGCTTAGGTTAGATAAGGCACTGATGTTCTAGCACGTCCACTAAGTTTTTGAATTCTTGATGGTTTTTTTGATTCATGCCCATCAAGGTTCGGTGGGCTTCTAGCACTTTTTGCTGCACCGTAAGGTCAGAAAAGTCACCTTGAGCCAACTCTTGCATCGGTTCTTCTTCTTCATCCAAGTGGTTAACCAACACAAACACTTTATCAAAACCCATGCTCAGTATCACACGAGTTATATTCTCATTGATGGAGACTAAGGTGGGCACAAAACCCATTTTTTTCTTCATGCGGATCGACATTTTAGCCAACATGCCAAGGGTGGTGGAATCAATCCCTTCTGTTTCTGTCAAATCAATGAGAATGGTTTTAAAGTAACTACTATTAAAAATGTTATCAAGGTATTGATCCAAAGCTGGGCACAGGGTTAACCTGACATCGCCCAAAAATTTGATAACATGAGTCCCATCGTGATCGGCTACTATAATCCGCCCTTTAAGCATATGTCTCTCCACAGATACTTAACAAGGCAATATCATCAGGAACGGCGTCAAGGCTATTAATATTTAAAGCGTCTACTAATTTTTGTAAGCGACTACCACATTGTTGCAAAACATTGCGTAACTGCTCTTCCTTGTCTGCAATTTGATCAGAGGGCAGTATTTCAAAAATACCATCTGAGCTTAACAACAACTTAAAGTTTGCTTCTAGCTGCTGTGTCAGGTCTATATATTGCGCGTCGTCAAATAACCCCACAGGTAAACCACTGCCCAAACCTGACAAATAGTGCACCTCATCATTCTGTGATAGCAGTGGCATAGGCAGGTGTCCACCAACACAATAGGTGAGCATATGGTTGCTTCGGTCCAACATACCCATAAACACGGTCATGTGTTTATCAATATCAAAATCAAGCAACTCACTGTTAATTTGGGCCACAACTGTAGCAGGTGAAATCACACCATTAGCATCTGATTCAAGATGTTCTCGAGTAAGACGATTGGTAATATTCTTCAGTAAAACGGATAAAAATGCAGACGATGCGCCGTGACCTGACACATCAGCCAGATAAAACAAAACACGATGTTCATCCAAACGAATATAGTCAACAAAGTCTCCACTCAAATAAAGTGAGGATTTCATATACCGATGCATACTCAAACCGTTAATGCTGCACTCTTCGGGCGGCATCATACGTTGTTGAATTAAACGCCCAGCAATCTGATCTTGTTGCAGTTCAGCAAGGTTTTTATTCACTTGACGATGAACTACTTCTAATTCTTGGCGGTACTGCAGGTTTTCATAAAATAGCGCAGACCTTTTGACATGGCGCGTGACGCTCTGATCCAACTCAACCAAAGTATCTAAAGGCAAATTAAATACATCAGTCACGCCTAAACGCAACATATTAGTTATGCTTTGAGCAGACTCAATATGGGTGAGTACGATAAGAGGGACTTCAGAACACTTATCCAGCATATCTTGTAATAAGGCCGTTAAAGTGGGGTCTTGCGGATGATATTGAAACAATACCAAATTCACCACTGCATTAGAAAGAAAGTCCAATGCGTGGAGCGGATCGTTAGTTGCAGTCACATGAAAACGGCGTGCTGCATAATGTTGGGTAATTTTATGTTTAAGGTCGAGATCGCTAGCAACGATCAGGATCTGACTGACGTCAGGTTCCATAGTACAACTTACTCCAGGCCCGTAATTAGTGGCCTAATAGCGCCACAATATGCTCTTTAGGGCCGGCTGACAAGTACAACCTTAGTCTTAGCCATTAAAAATCGTCAAAATCGTCATCATCACTGGGTACACCGTCTCTTATCAAGTGTTCTCGACGTTGTAAGTAGGCCTCGCGCAAGAAAATATAGGCATCTCCACTAATCAGCGATTCCAAGTCACCAAGCTGGTGCCTGAGGTCTACTACTTGTATGGCCAAGATAACAAGTTGGTGAGCCAATGGGTCATACCTGTTGATTGGGTTAGAGCCCGCATCAATTAATATGGCTCCCGTATCCCTTAATGTACTAGGGCCAAGAAAGGGCAATACTATATAGGGACCAGGGTTAATACCCCAGTAGCCTAGAGTTTGACCAAAATCTTCAGGTTCTTGGTAGATACCTAAATTAGACGCTACATCAATGATACCGCCCAAACCTAGGGTTGTATTCATCACTAAACGGCCAAGGTCTTTGCCAGCCTTTTTAGGTTTCAGCTGTAAACCGTGGTTTAAAAAATTGCCTACGTCAGTTAGGTTAGAAAAAAAGTTGCTTACGCCCTTTTCAACAACGTCTGGTGTTACATTTGCGTACACAGCAGCCACAGGGGCCAAAAGTGTTTCATCAACCGCATTATTAAATGCATGGGTTTTACGGTTAAAATTTTCAAATGGATCCCTAGGGTCTGAATTAACCTCTACTACCTGGCTATCGGGAACGCTTGAACATGCTGTCAACATAGCTAAACCAAGTGTTAAGCTTACTACCAAGCCAATTCTTAAACGCATTACCATAGACTTAAACCTTGTCCTTTAAAAATTTTTGTTTGTGCTACCATGCCATTACCTGCTTGATAAACGGGATAGTAATACGCCGTTTTTCATGCCATGAAGCTGCATCTAACAAATCTAAAACCACCAATAAATTAGCTAAGCCTCTTGGACTACGTGAAAAAATGTAGGCCACTTGTTCGTCGGTTAACTGCAAACCCTTTTGCTTGGCTTTAGCCTGTAATAATCGGCCGCTCGCCACTTCATCCAACGCATTCAATTGAAAAACATTGGCTAATTGCAAGCGAGAACGCAAGTCGTTAAGCGAGCAATCTATCATCCTTGGATTTGATGTAGCAGACATTACAAGGTGGTTACCTTGCTGCATTAACTTGTTATACAAATGAAACCAAGCTTGGGCCCAATGACTATCAGCAACCAAACAGTCTATGTCGTCAACGCAGACCAATGAATTATTCTCTAATCCTGCCAAACAGTCACTGGCTTGATGAGTAGGTATTTGCACCAGTTCGCTGCAGCTTATGTAGACCGCTTCCTGACCCATTTCTTGAGCTTTAAGTACGCAACCTTGCAATAAATGGCTTTTACCGACGCCTTGAGCACCGAATACGTACACACTGTCGGCCTGCTCACTGAGCAGCAGTAAATCTACAGTTTGAGCCAATGCAGGTGCGCCACTAAAACTGAAATTGCTCAGCTGTTGCTGAATATTTAAAGTCACACCTAACGTAAGTTGCCCAGAGCCAAGATGCTTAGGCGTGTTTGGTACTGCATTAGATGTCATTCACTATCCTGCTGACCATACAATGAGCTGTTTATATAGCCCGTATGAAGATTGCGCAACAATACCATAATCACAGCAGCAATTGGCAACGCTAGCAAAATGCCCATAAACCCAAACAGTTGACCACCTGCTAAAATTGCAAATATCACAGCCACCGGATGCAAGCCAATACGGTCACCCACAAGAAGCGGGGTTAACACAAAACTCTCTATCATTTGCCCTATAGCAAACACTGCAAGCACTAGGGCTAGCGGCATGTATCCGTCGAACTGGAAAAACGCAATAGTCATCGCTGCAGCAATACCTATAACAAAACCCAAATAAGGCACAATGCTGGCTAAACCAGCCAAGATACCAATTAACAGCGCATAGTTTAAGCCTACTAAACTCAGCCCTAACACATATATCACCCCTAAGCTAAACATGACCAACAATTGGCCTCTCATAAACGCAGCCAACACATCATTACTCTCAAGCGCCCATGCACTCACACGGGGCTGAACATTAATGGGCAATAAGGCTTTAATCCGAGATGTAAGAAGATCAAAATCCCTTAGCATATAAAATGCCACCACAGGGATCATAGCCATCGAGCCTAAGGTGGAGATTAAGGTCAAACTCGAACGCGTAGCATACTGAACTACTCGCGAAATCACTCCTCCTGTTTGTTTCCACTCAGCGGAAAGTCCTTCGGTAACCAGATCCAAGTTCATGCTTTTAACATCTACGCCTAAAGTGGATTGCAACCATGGTAGCAGGGTCGCATTATACCAAACCTCAATATTGGGTAACATTTGTACCAAGGTTTGAATTTGCTTAATTAACAAAGGCACTAGGACTAAAATTATGGCCCCCAATATCAGAGTCAACACCACAAATACAATAACGGTTGCAACCGTTCTACTAAACCCTCTGGCTTCGATACGATCAGCAAAAGGATCTGCCAAGTAGGCGATGCCGATACCAACTACAAACGGCGTAAGCACGGGCTGCAGCAAATACAACAAGCCTGCCACAATAAGCCCTACAAAAAACAATAACCCTGTCTGAGCCTGCTTCATTAGAAACGTTCCTTATGTTAATGCCATTGATAGTGCCATAAAGGTCCATCATCAGCGTCAATGTCCTGCTCGGTATCAATGTCATCCACCGGCTGCAACCGTCGTTTTAGATCAACAATCGATTTTACTTGGGTAAGATGAGATTGAGCAAAAATTCGAAATTCTAGAGTATCGCCATTAGCACTGTGCAGCTGCACTCTTTGTATACCCGCAATGGCTTGCAGCATTGCCCGTAATTCAACGTAATCATCAAGCTGTGTCACCCGGTCTACTCGCAATATTGCACTTTGATATGCATTATCACTTGCACGTTCAATATCGCTTGCGAAGGCAAACTTAGCCACTAAGCTTGATGATAAACGATCCTGCAAAGGATCTACTAAGGCCGCCAGATCATCACCTTCAGAAGACCACTGCTGTTCAACTTCGTCGAGCCAGAAGTTCCACTCAACCCGCCATAATTGCTGACTATCCTGAAACATACGCCCAACTAACACAGCGTCGGCTTGGTAACGGCTGGAGGCATTTTTAATAGCATCTCTAAACAAACCCCACAGGGCGCCCGCATTGATGGCCACCTGATCCTCTAAATCTAACAATGGCCACAATAATGGCATCCCTCGGTGATCTGCTTGGGACATAATTTGAGCCACCATAGGGTGGTCATCATCATTTACAATCTGACGTGTGCCCTGGGTATCTTCCACCAACCAAACTAATACGGCTGCACGGTCAGTACCCCATATAGGTAGCCCAGAATCACCAATCAACTGATTAACCTGCAACTTATCAAACGCCAACTCTACCACCGCTTGGGGCTTACCATTAGCTAATTTGGTAGTAAAAGAAAAGCGCTGCAAGTAATCATCTGCATCTACTAGCGCACTGCGTATACGAGGGTTATTTAGGCTCTGTGTTTGCCCAGTGACTTTAACCAGCACCTGAGTAAGGCCCTCTTTTTTGGCCCTCAGCATCTGTGCAGAAGATTGGTCTTCCACTGCAACTTCGGCACTATAAAGACCGTCTACCGTCAAACTAAATGCTGGAGCAGATAGCAGTAGCAGAAGTAACGTAGAAGTTATTTTCCACAGCGGCTTAGCCACTATTGTTCGCAATATTAACGCCATACAGTATCTTTGATAACCATGGGATTAGTCGATTTTTTTGGTCTATTGTAATTCTAGCCTAACTATAATCAATATGAGTCTGTGCCGCTAGCAAGAAAAGTACAAAAAACCTCCAAACTTCCTCTATAAGCGGGTGATGAAACGTCGGGAGACGTGATAAAATATGCCTACTTTGATTTAATCGCCTAAGGTTACCCCCCTGCCATGAGCACTGAAGCCCCTACCAATTCCCTAAGCTATAAAGACGCTGGTGTCGATATCGACGCAGGCAACGCTCTAATTGAACGTATTAAAGGTGTCGCTAAGCGTACCCGTCGCCCAGAAGTAATGGCCGGTTTAGGTGGATTTGGTGCACTATTCGAATTACCTAAAGGTTACGACGAACCGGTACTTGTCTCCGGTACGGATGGTGTAGGCACAAAGCTAAAGCTAGCCTTAGAACTTAACCGACATGATCATATTGGCATCGACCTAGTGGCCATGTGTGCTAACGATTTAATTGTTGCCGGTGCAGAGCCATTGTTCTTTTTAGACTATTATGCCACTGGCAAGCTAGACGTAGAGATTGCAACACGAGTCGTGACTGGAATCGGCGAAGGCTGTGAACTTGCAGGCGCATCTTTAGTAGGTGGTGAAACAGCCGAAATGCCAGGTATGTACGAAGGTGAGGATTACGATCTTGCTGGTTTTTGTGTAGGCATTGTAGAAAAGAGCAAAATCATAGACGGCACCAAAGTGGCTTCAGGTGATGTGCTTATCGGGCTGCCTGCTTCGGGCCCACACTCTAACGGTTACTCCTTAATTCGCAAAATTATTGAAGTAAGCCAAGCCGACTTACAGCACGACATTGGTGGCACCAGCCTAGGTGAAGCCCTAATGGAACCCACCCGTATATACGTAAAGGCCTTATTAGAATTATTTAAGCAGGTAGATGTAAGAGCCCTATCACACATTAC
>Ga0307488_10001752_pt1 | contig 18196 bp, 7 predicted proteins | sample SB02metaG_FD_202248 | JGI IMG/M metagenome (GOLD analysis project Ga0307488, IMG submission 202248) | Sea-ice brine microbial communities from Beaufort Sea near Barrow, Alaska, United States - SB 0.2 | ecosystem: Environmental > Aquatic > Marine > Coastal | place: USA: Alaska | collected 2017-05-06 | reverse complement strand
TAAATGACACCCAGAAGGTAATGGTGAACCACGTTGCTGACTTAGATCGAAAGATTGGCTCTGCTAATTTTAGCATCGACCAGCTAAAAATGGGGCGCATGGCGTTTATGCAGTCTTTGACGGCATCGTTGGCAACTGATACAGAAGAAGAGACAGACGTTATAAACTAGGCGGAGTGAATGAATGCCCCTAACCAAACTCCAGTTCAAACCCGGTATTAACCGAGAAGTCACCTCATACACCAATGAGGGCGGGTGGTTTGACATGGACATGGTTAGGTTTCGGTTCGGCTTTCCCGAGAAAATTGGTGGTTGGTCAAGGTTTGCTGGCGTTAATTTTCTCGGGTCATGCCGTGCCTTACACTCATGGAAAGCTTTAGACGGTACGGATTTTATAGGGGTTGGAACCAACTTAAAGTACTATCTTTTAGAGGGTCAACAGTTCTACGACATCACCCCTATTCGGCTTACGTCGGGTGCGGGGGATGCTACCTTTGCTACTGGAGCCGACACGCTTAACGGCGCAATATCCGCAGTTTCTGAAACTATTGTAATAGACAGTGCTACGGGGTTTCCTGCGTCTGGAAGAGTGAAAATAGGCTCCGAAGAAATAACTTATGCTTCTATTTCCAGCGTAACTTTAAATGGGTGCGCTAGAGGCCAAAACGGAACAACCGCAGCGGCGCATGCTGACGGTGCTGCGATAGCTTGTTGCACGATTACGGTTACGGAAAATGAACACGGCGCATTAGACAATGATTTTGTGACATTTACAGATGCCGCTTCGTTAGGTGGTTTAATTACCTCTTCGGTTCTTAACCAAGAGTATCAAATTACAACCATTGTTAGTTCCAACGCTTATCAAATAGAAGCTCGAACGGTATCAAGCATTCCATCCATCACGACAACGAATGGGTTAAACCCCACCTTTGTTTTTTGTAACACATCTGACAGTGGTACGGGCGGTTCCGCGACGGTCGCTGCGTATCAGATCAACACGGGGCTTGACACAACGATCTCTGGAAACGGTTGGAACGCCGGAACGTGGGGCCGCGGAACGTGGAACTCGTCCACTGATTTAACTGCCTCTGGTCAGACTTTGCGCATTTGGAGTCATGATAATTTTGGTGAGGACCTACTGATAAATGTCCGTGATGGCGGGGTATATTACTGGAATAAAACCAACGGCACGGGAGTTAGGGCCCAGAGTCTCTCCTCTTTATCGGGGACTGACAATCCTCCGACAGTTGCTAAAAAAGTGTTAGTTTCGGACGTTTCACGGCATATTATTGTATTTGGTTGTAATCCCGAAAACAGCACGGACCAAGACCCGCTTTTAATCCGGTTTGGTAGCCAAGAGAGTTTGTTAACGTGGTCTGCCAGCGCTACAAACTCAGCGGGAGACCTAAGACTTGGGTCGGGGTCTGAAATTATAACTGCAATAGAGACAAAACAGCAGATCATGGTGTTTACGGACGTTTCTTTACACGCGATGCAGTATCTTGGAACCCCGTTTACGTTCGGTATTGGCATGGTATCGGACAACTTAACTATTATGAGTCCTTTGAGCGCTATTAACGTAGAAGACAAGATTTTCTGGATGGGTCAGGAAGAGTTTTACGCTTATTCTGGTTCCGTTCAGCGTTTACCTTGTACTGTGCGAGATTATGTCTTTTCCGACTTTAATTTCCTTCAAAAAGAGAAGGTTACGGCGGCTTCAAACACTGCTTTTGGGGAGGTTTGGTGGTTTTATCCTTCTGGTTCTAGCGAAGAAAACGACCGATATGTTGTGTTTAATTACCAGCAAAACCTTTGGTATTATGGAAATATGGGGCGAACCGTATGGCTAGACCGAGGTATTAACGCTGATCCGATTGCGGCGTCGGCAGATCACTACCTTTACGCTCAAGAAACGGGCTTCGACGACGGCAGCACGGTCCCCAACACGGCTATTTCGGCGTATATTGAGAGCAGTCAAGTAGACATGGGTGATGGGGATCACTTCCTGTTTTTAAGCCGTTTAGTGCCTGATCTGACCTTTATGAACTCTACTGCGGAGGCTCCTTCGGCCACTATGACGCTTCAAACCCGCAATTATCCGGGCGGTGTTTACCTTCAGTCTCAAGCGCAAGCGGTCACTAGAACCGCTACGGTTCCTGTAGAACAGTGGACAAATGTGGTAAATGTAAGGCTTCGCGGACGGTCGTTTTCGTTTAAAGTGTCTTCCTCGGAGGAGGGAGTAGGCTGGCGTTTGGGTACGCCTCGTGTTGATTTAAGACCAGACGGGAGAAGGTAGTGTCCCGTAATTTAGTTAAACCGTTTTTCCCGGTAGCTCCTGAAGCTTATGACCGAGACTACATGGAGCAAGTTGTACGTGCTTTTTCGGTGTATATTGAGCAGATTCAAAACCCCGGAGCTAACCGGGGTACGGGCATAGTTTTAACGGCGTTGCAAACGGACGATCAGGGGTTAGAAATAGGTGAAGTGTTCCAATACAGAGACGCGGCGGGCGTCATGGGGCAGTTAAAAGTAACGGTTGCGAACCAGCCCAATCTTGGCGGAAACTTTTCAACGGGCGGGGTTGGTTCTGTAACTGTAGTAATATCATAATGGCATGGAAAAGTTAAAACATACCTGCTATAGTAGTTTTGAAGGGGTTTAAGATGCAACAACAAATGGTACTTCCAGAAGGTGGTTTAGCCTCTTTCCTTACGTCTAACCTAGACGAGATGGACGACAGCCGACTTGCTTTTGGCTCCCAGAACGGCATTAACTCCATGCGGGAAACCGCGGAACGCATGGCTAAAATGGGCCGTGGCGGCGACGATGTTATCATTCACGCCAAAACAAGAGAACGTTTGATCCCTCAAGAAGTAAGTGACGGCAACCCTGAACTTATGTCCCAAGTAGATATCGCTATCGCCAACGCGGGCGCTGATCCTTCGGCATATATCGTTGGCAGCGAAACAAACTCAATAAACCCTTACACAGGCCAGCGGGAATTCTTCTTAAAGAAGATTATCTCCGGTGTTAAGAAAGTGTTTAAGAAGCTTGCGCCTATTATTGTGCCTATAGCGCTTAACTTCTTCATGCCGGGTTTGGGCTCAGTAGCTTCCGGATTTCTTGGTAGCGGAATCACCGCATTGGCTCAAGGCAAGAACTTTAAAGACTCGTTAAAGGCGGGCCTTATTGGTGGGGCTCTTGGCGGCATTGCTCAAGGCTATAAAAACTATAAGACTACTGGCGACATTATGAAAGCTGGACCCGGCTTGCAAGGCGGTTTTCTTAGCTCGACAAAACTTAACCCCCAGACAGGCAAGCCTTATGAAATGTTTGGTTTTAAAAAACCCGAAGAGGTCGGAGGCAGTGTTTTAAGAGAAGCTGGTACAGGCGTTCAAGAAGCTGGGAGTAATTTCAAAGAATTTATTTCACCTAAATCCACCCCAACCTCCACGGAGGTTTTGGACAGCGATATTTATAAGCGTCTTGTTAAACAGGGGGTGGAAAACCCTTTCTCGGTGGCTTCGTCAGAGCTTACGCCCAGCTTAATGGAAAAGTACGGAAAAACAGCGTTAGTTACGGGTTTAGGCGCGGCGGCGCTTGGAGCCTTCGACGAAATTCCGGCGGCAGAACTAGACGATCCGTATGACGGACCTTCGGCGTCTGAACGGCGTCTTGCTAATTTCCCTAGAAGGTACAGCACTGATATCCCTGTAGCGGGTATGGGCGCTAATATGGACGACATAATGGTTCCTTACTCTGGAGCGCAAATGGCTCAACCCTTGGTACAGGTTGCTCAACCCTTGGAAGAGCAGTACCCTGATTTGTACAAGCAATACTTAGCGCAAATGCAGCCTCAATTTGCCGCTGCGGGAGGTCAAATGGAATCGTTCCCACGCCGTACAGGTTATATCGCGGGCCCCGGAACAGAGACCTCTGACGATATCCCAGCGATGTTGTCTGACGGAGAGTTTGTAATGAATGCGAAGGCCGTCCGCGGTGCGGGTAACGGAAGCAGAGAGCAGGGGGTTCGTAACATGTATAGTATGATGCGAGCTTTTGAAGGGGGTGCAGTAGCATGAGTGTTAGCGAAACAGTTGTAACCAACCGCCAAGACCCGGCAATTGAAGCCTACCGTTTAGGGCTTTTACAGGACGTTCAAGGCTTTACTGGCGGGCAGATTTTTGGGCAAAACGTTCAAAACTTGCGTAAGCAGGGTCTTAGCGACCAAGAAATTTCAGAACGTTTATCTACGGCCGCTACTGGAACAGAGGGCGAAGAAGGCTATAATGCTGGTCGAACTTATTCTGTAGACGAAGTTAGCGGAATTAATCAGAACGCCCAATATGCTCCCCCGGACTATCAGATTGCGGGTCTTAGTGCGTCTGAACAAGCGGCAATTACTCAGGCTCAACAGGGCTTGGGCTCATACCAGCCGTATCTTGACCGAGGGGATCAGTCGATTCGTTCCGGCATTTCATCTTTGTACGGTACGGGGGCACAGTTTGATCCCACTAATGCAAGAAACTACGCCGACCAAGGCATAGCGGCTTATGGTGAAACTACGGGCCAGTATGACCCGTCACGGGCTATAGAAAATACTTATGGCGCTATGGACGACATGTCCCAGACTACGGGTGGATATGATCCGGCAAGCGCCAAAGCTTATATGAACGAGTACGAAGATGCTGCGGTGCAGCAAGCTTTAGCCGACGTGGCCCGTGCGGGGCAAGTACAACAGGCTCAATTAGGAGCAAATGCTGTTGGTGCGGGAGCTTTTGGCGGAGCGCGTCAGGGCATTGAAAACTCAGAGCTTGGCCGTAACATTCTGATGCAGCAGGGCCGAACAGCGGCTCAGATGCGGGCGGCGGGATATGAAAGTGCGGCACAGCGCTCTCAACAAGCGTTTGAACAACAGATGGGCCGTGGTCAAAATGCGGCAACGCAGCGGGCTCAAATGGGTTTGCAGGCGGGCCAGTTCGGCAGTAATACATACGAGCAGGCGATGGCTCGGAGTCAGGCAGCGGCACAGAACGCGGCAAATCTCGGCATGTCCGCGGAACAGTTTGCGGCAACTGGGATGGAAAATGCAATGGCGCGTCGTCAGGCGCAGGCCACTGGATATGGGCAACTGGGCATTCAGCAAGCTGGTCTTGGAGAAATGCGGACTAACCTCGGCAGCGCGGACTTGCAAAACTTAATGGGGACAGGCGCTTTAGAGCGTGGCAACCGTCAAGCTGGCTTGGATGCGCTACGTCTGTCAAACTTGCAGCGTTACACACAACCTTATCAACAGTATGGCTTCCTTTCGGACATTTATTCTGGTACTCCTTCGGGGTCATCTACACTTACAGCGGCATCAGCGCCGCAAACTTCACCTTTCCAATCCGCGCTGGGTTTGGGAATAGCGGGTTTAAGTGCCGCCAGCGGCGCAAGCAAAGCAGGATTATTGTAAATGAACGTTCCAAACAGATACAAAGGCTTTTCTCAGTTGCCTGAAAACGTGCAGCAAAACATGGACCCTTCTTTGGCTAATAAGTACCAGATGGGTGGCTCTGTTATGCAACGTCCACTGTTTCGCCAGATGGGCGGGCCTACTGACATGATGCCGCAAGATATGATGCCCCCTCCTCCGATGGGTGGCGCTCCGATGGCTCCCCCTCCGATGGGCGTGGACCCTGCTATGGAAGCGCAATTGATGGAAGCCGAGAACACGGGCCAGCAAATTGGCGCACAGTTTTCTGAAGATATGATGATGAATCTGGAAGGCGCAGAAGATTATCAGTCTTTGATTGACGGCATTCGAGGCAACCAGCTTCCAATAGATGCTCGTTATCAAGAGCTTGCTGGATACGTCGGCGAGCAAGACGCCATGGCAACACCGGAATCAGTTCTTGCCTTAACTCAGCCTACTATAATGATGACTGAGCAGGGTGCGATGGACAGCGGCATTGGTGAGTTGATGCAAGGTATTGCTGGTGACGTACAGATGGAAGGTCCGATGGACGAGGGCGTCGGCGCACTCATGGCGGCGGGGGCGGGAAACACACCACCCGTAAATTTTAGAAATGGCGGGCCAGTTATGGTCCGCGGTTACGCAGGACAAGAGCCAAATTCCTCTGACGTTCGTCCGGGCGGCGGCGCACCCGTAGGGGCGGGCGACATAGGTCCTTATTTTAAGAGTGCTATGGCGGCTAGGGAAGGCATTTTGGGCTCTGCGGAAGACAGGTCGGCTTCTTTGCAAGAAGATCGCGAGATGGCAAAGGCTCAGATGTTGTTTGACATTGCGGGCACTGCTTTGAACTTTGCAGGGCAAACACAGGGTAACACTCTTGCCGAGCGCTTGGCTAATGCCGCGTCACAGACCCAGCTAACCGACAAGATCGGAGCGCGGTCCGCGGGCATGTTGCAGTCTAAAAAGGACCAGAGAACTCAGGACCAGCAGTTAGCACTTTCAGCTTTAGCTTCTGCGGAACAACGCTTTGAGGCAGATAGGGCTCGTGCGGGTCAAGTAACGCTTGCTAACGTTACTGCTGCTAACGACATGACGAAATTACTGTCTTCTCAAACTTATGCTACTGGCGAAAAGGCTTTGGATAGAACAGCGCGGCTAACACTTGCAGATAACCAAATTGCTGCCAATGCAGCCCTTCAAGAGTCTGGGGCTGGTAACACTATGGCCGAAATTGCTGCTCGTGGAGCGCTTCAAAAAGAGTTGCAAGAAAGTCAAGCGGGCTTTACGGCCTCGTTGCAAAATGACAGATTTACCTTTGAACGTGGGAAAGACCTTAACAACCGCGCGCATCAAACGTTCTTACAGCAGAGACAAGCTGAGAACGTAAGGAAGCTTGAGGCGCTTCGCTTTGATAACAGCGAAATATCTCGCAAGTTGCAGAATAGGTTTGTTCAAGAGAACTATAAAATTCAATCTGAGCTTCAGTTAGGAAACAGGCTCGAAGAAATGGGCGCATCTAACGCTTACGACATTGGCAAAATGGCTAAAGGTCAAGAATATTCAATCGCATTGCAGAACAACATGTCGGCTATTAAGGATATTAGTCGAGAAGACGATCAGGCTCACGATTTAGCTAAACAAGCTCTGCAAATTGCGGCGAGTAGCCAAAACATAATCACTACTTTCGCGGCGCAAAAAGCTCTGCAAGAAGCGTCTCAAGATTTCAATGGAACAGAATCCGAAAAAACTCGCGCCTTTAACAAAGCAAAAATGATGATAGACAACGCTTTCAAAACAGAGCAGTTGCAAATCAGTCAGGGTCAACTCACCCTTGGGCAGGCTAGCCTTGCTGTGGACAAAAGTTATAAGGCCGGAAGGTTGGCTGTTGAACAAGCGGAAGCCGAGGCCGTCAAGCTTGGCAGCGATTCGCTAACAAAGCAGATAAACTTCATTACAGACCCTGATCGTTTAACGGCTTACTCAAAAGGTGAACTAGATAACACAGACCAATTTGAAACGGCTGTGTTAAAATATGTTGCCGATAGGGCTGTATTTAATTCTGCGCTGGGAAGAGACGAACCGATAGGGGCGGACCTCCCGCCTGCGGTCTTGAAGAAAATTAAACAAGGTAATGCAGAATTTTACAAGAAGCTTGTTCCAAACGAGCCGCCAAAAGAAAGTGTTTATTTTGACTCACAGGCTCAAACTGACCCTGAAACTCCTGTGGTGTATCTTAGGGATGCTCGAAAAGAGCTTTTAAATCCAGACGGCTCCGTTGCGCTGGATTCCCCGGTTTGGGAAAACTCTAGCACAGATTTCTTTAACAAGACTATTGACTACACTCAGGCTATTGGTGCTAGTAAATTAAAACCGCTAGTTTCAAAAGTTTTGTCAGAAGGCTTTGCTGAACTTGCGAACCAGTACCCAGAAATCCCGTCTGCGGAAATTGCAAACTTAACCGAAGCTGCAAAAACTTTAGATAATTTTGCGACTAAACTTTTACAATTTAAAACAAACGCGGGGGACGATAGAGTTCTTAAATTTGTTCAAGAACACATTGAGAAAACGGTTGAAAACATTCGTCCGGGCGGATTCTTGCTTAAAACAGACGTTGACGCCGTAAGTACTTTAAAGGCTTTAAAGCAAGAGTTTAGCTTTGACATGAAACTACTTGCAGCTAAACTTCCAGAATACGGGGGTCGTTCCGAGGGTTCAACTCAAGCTCAAACCGAAAAATACAAAAACGCAATGGATTCGGTTAAATTTATTCTTAACGAGGTTATAGCCTTTGAAAGAGGGTTCTTGGCTCCACCAAGAGCGGGTTCCGGGGCTTCGAGCAACCCGGTAACAGACACTTCGGTACAAGCTACCACAGACTTTTTAAACAACCTCGGGGGAAACAATGGAACCGCTACCACTGAATAATGAGCCTGTAGTTGAGCCTGTAGTTGAGCCTGTAGTTGATTACAGGAACACCCTTACTGAGGAAGAGATTGCGGCTCCGACCCTTTCTCAGAAAATAGACAGCGTTCAATACACGTTTACAAAAGATACCTTTAACGAAGCCATGAAAACATATGGCCCGGAAAACTTGGCTCAGTCCTTGACCCAAAGGGCTGGCGGCATTGTTCCCCCAGAGTTGTCGTTCACTCTTGAAGACCTGAGAAGCGGTGATTCCAACAGGGCCCCAATTTTAGCTCAAATGCCTCTTACAAAAAACATGACCCCAGAGCAAATTCGGAATTATTTTGCCAATCCGGAAGCGGCTTTGTCCTTGTTTTCTAACATGGAAGATTTCGGCAAATACGACCCCAAGAGAACAACAAGCCCCGGACTTGAAGCGGCTGTAGACGCTTTTGCTAGGTTTATTCCACAGGGCATTGGCATGTCTGAAGGCGCGTTAATCGGTGGCAGATTTATGAAAAAGTATGCCGATAAAATCCAGCCAAAGTCAGGACCTCAAGCGCTTGCGAAACTAGGGCTTTACGGCGTGGGAATTCTTCCCGGCCTGTTTATTGGTCAACAACTCGGAGAAGAAGTCTCTGATTACGCTCTTGGAGAGGCCATTCCTATAGCGCCATCTTTAATGGCGTACAATAATTTTGGAGAAACCTCCGGTTTAGCTATAAACCCGTCTACTTTATCCCAGCCGTTTCGCTGGACTAAGGACATGAACTGGTTGGGCGCTAAGAAGTTTCTAGAAAACTACAAAACGGTTACTAAAGGTGGTTGGCAAAACGCGGGCCGCGCAACGGAACTGACCGATGCGGCATCCGGTTTAAGTCAAAAGGCCTTTCTTTCGGCCCTTAGTGCAAAACAAGGACGCCCTTTTGCTTTTGGAAAACTGGGGTTTGATAAATCTTTAGGCCCCACTGGGACACGGGTTATGGGCGGGTTGGAAACAGCTATAGGATCGGCTCGAACACGCGCTTTTGCATCTCCTTTTGTAACGCCCGGGTTAGAAGCAATTGCGGGCGGTGGTTCCGCAAGCGCGGCTTTTGTTGCGGAGGCCGCGGCTCCCGGGTCTGACGGTTGGCGGTTCATTGGTGAAATGTTGGGAGCCGCGGCTCCCGGGCCTGTTGCGGCAGGCGCGGTTCGTTTAGGCTCTTCGGGTTACAGCCGTATTAAAGACCTTTTCTTAAAAATGAAAGATGGGGACGCGGTTGGAAGTGTAAAAAGAAGCATTGCAATGGACCGTCTTTATAAATCCATAGAATCTAACCCTGATTTTACGGGCGAAGACATGTTGAATGTCTTTTTAGAAGAAATAGCTAATGCTCCTGCTGACAGCAAAAACGTTCCAATATCTTTGTTTGCGGGCTCTAAAAACAGTCCGATTACACGGGTTCTTCAACAAATAGACATGCACTTGGGCACCGTTTCTGACGAACTAGAAGTTGCTACAAAAAAAGGAAGAGAGCAGTTCTTATCAAACGCTAAATCCGCAATTATGGATTTAAAAGCGCAAGGTGACCCAGAGGCTGTTCAACTCGCGTCTCTTCTTCAGAAGAATCTTTTTGAAGAAAGCCTTCAAGGAGAAATGTCGTCTCGTTTAGATAACTTTTACAATGCTTTAGATGCGGTTACTGGCGGCGACCCCCAAGCTTTAGAAAAATACAATGTCTCTAACATGCTCTATGAGCGGCTAACTAAATTCATGGGGGACGTAAAAGAAAGAGAGAAAGTTTTTTGGGATGACGTAGGAGATTACGAACTAAACAACTTTGACGAAGAAAACCTCCCTGCTATGATGACTATCTTTGATGTTCCATATGACCGGAACGAAGGTGGTGGTTTGAAGTTTGCCTCCGAGACAAAAAAGGCTCAGTTTTGGAATAATCTCCCCGATGGCACAGCAAAAGATTTAAAACTTATCTTTAATTACTTTGGACGTAACCTTGATGGTACTCCGATTGGGCAAGAGACGGGTGGAACAAGCACTTCTCAATTAAGCCCCGCTTTGTCAAAAGCTTACGACAAGTTTCAAGAAACTGCCGACGCTTTGTTTGGAACGGCCCTTGCTACTCAACTTCGTACTACAGAGGACCGGGCTAAAGAAATTGCAGATGTTGGTGAACGGGTAGCTTTTTTACGGCGAGAAGCGGACGAAGTTCGGGAAGTAGCCAGTAGCGTAGCTAGAACGGGCCTTGGGGATGGAAGCGGAACCCGAGATCGTTCTCTTGCGACAGCGCTAGATCGTTTAGCCACGATAGAGCTTTTACGGTCTCGTGAAGTGGGTGACACACGATTAGCCGCGGGAGCGGTTGATGGCGAAGAATTAGAAAACCCCCTTACCGCAAAACGATTGTTTGACATTCGTTCGGGCCTTTTAGCGGCGGCGTCAAGCCTGCGTAAAAATCAAAACCCAACTTCAGGTGGAGATCAAACCGCCGCGAGTATGGACCGCATGGCCGAATCCGTTTTAAACGACCTTCTATCAGATGATACGGCCAGCGAACCATATAACTTAGCACGAGCATACACTTTGGCTTCAAGAGACGTGGCCGAAAGAAGCTTTCTTGGTAATTTTGGAGACGTTGACAAAAAGGGTCGGCAGATTGTTACCCCAGAAAACGCTTTAGATTACGTTTTTAAACGTGGTGGTTCTGATGCGGTAACACTTAGAATGCGGGAAATGGATGCGGCAAGGCAGTTTATTCGGGAGGACATGGGTCTTTCAGAAGAAGCTGCAAACAGTCAGGTTGGCGACATAGACGCTTCTATCCAGAGCGTACTTCAATGGACTATTTCCAACATTACAAAGCAAGAGCCCAACCCTGCTAACCCGTCTGAGATGATGACTGTAATTGACAAGGCTAAGTTTGCAGCTTTTAAAGCCAAGCCTGAAAACCAAGAGCTTCTTTCTAGGTTTGGAACAATTGCTAGAGATTTGGGGACCGTTGAGAGCGCTCAAAACCTTGTGTCAACTCTTGGACCGGAAGCCTCACTTTTCAACACAAGTCCTGATGTCAAGGCTTTGAACGCGGTTATAGCTACAGGTGAAAAATCTGGCCTAATTGCAGCAAGTGCAATCAATTCAAATTATCCGTTTAAGAGGCTTCAAGCTATTATTAGCACAATAAAAGAACAGCAGAATGTGGTGATTTCTCCTGACGGAAAAATAACTACAACGTCTTCGCCTAGAGGAACAATTTTAGGAGAAGATGGCGCTGAATTTACTCAAGAACAAGCTTTGAACGGCTTGCGAAGTTCTATTCTTACCTACGCAACCACAAGGTCTGGAAACGACGGGCCAAAATTTGACGCAAAAACCATGTTTGACACTCTTTTTACAAAGCTCCCCAACATGGACTCCAGAGACGCTTCTTTAGCTAAATTTATGCAACAAGAAGGGTTGATGAGTAAAGAGCAAGTTGCAAACATGCGTACTGCTCTTAAACAGATGATAAACATTGATGAAGCTTTCCAAAAAGGGAACTTGGAAGAAGTTTTGTTTAAGAACCCGACTAAAGCTAAGTTGCTTGCAACTAGGGGGCTTGGCGCGATTATGGGTACGCGAGGTATGTCTCAGTTCAATAAGCTTCTTCAAAAAATGGGGCTCGGTTCAGGCGGAAACAGTATGGGCGCGGGGATGATTATCGCAAAAGGCGGAGCGGAAAGCGCTCAAGACTTTTTCTTGGTTGCGCCAGAAGCGGCGGTAAACAAGGGCATGATTGAAATAATGCAAAGCCCTGACTTGTTTAGAGAACTTACTTTAGAAATACAAAACAAAGCTCAGTACAACGCCAGTAACCGAGTTGTTAATCAGTTTTTTGCTAACTTGGGTGTTGACCAGACGGCCAAGCGACAAAACCTTATTGCTCGACCTTTCTTAATGGGCGCAGAAGACTTTGACGCATACGAAGAGCCCAAAGAGGTGACTGAAGAGGTTGTTACTCCAACAGATTTTTCTGGAATGAACCGATCCGAGATCAGAGCCTTAATCGGTAGTGGAGAAATAAAAACAAAAGACGACTTACAGAAAGCAAGAGAAGCTTTACGAAGATTATCAGTTCCCTCCCCCAAGCCAGAAATAAAATCTCAGGCCTTTGTGCCACGGTTCCCCAACGACACTCAATTTCAACAAGACATGATTAAGAGAAACCAGAGACCTTCGCCTGTGGTACCTCCCACCACGCAGGCGTCGGCCGTACCTAGTCCTGCTCCCGCTCCAGCTAGCTCTGGTCCGGTTGATCGGACTAGGTACGCAGCCCTATTCCCAAATGACTCCATCTCCGGTATGATGAAAACAACCCAGCAAATGTCCCGCGGCGGCATTGCAAGTTTAATGAGGTAAGTGGATATGATGAATAACATGTCACAAGGACTCGGCTCCTTTAATAACATGATGCCTCAGAATAACATGATGCCTCAGAATAACATGATGCAGCAAAACCCTTATGGTCAACAGATGGGTCAGCAGATGGGTCAACAGATGGGTCAACAGGTGCGCTCTCCGGAAATGTTTAGCGAACAGCTAATGAATCCAAACCAAATGATGCAGCCCAACATGGAAAACCAGCTACAGCCGATGTCCGAGCCAGAAGGCTTTGGCGTTTATGGGCAATCTTTATCGGGCTTCGCGGACGGCGGTGCGGCATCAAGTGGCGGCGTTCCTCGTGAGACGGTTATTGGCGGTCAGCCTCATATGTTAGCTTATATTAATCCTGAAGAGGAGCAGATGCTTTATGCCGCTGGCGGTTCTGGTGAGCCGGGTCCGGGCGGCATTCCTGCTTTTAACCCTAACGATCAGGGTCAGAACATACGTCAAACGCAAGGCACTCCTTACACTTATAGCTTTGGCGGCGGCAATTCTGCGTCTGATGAGGCTTCGGACAGGGCCGCACAGAGAATTAGAGAAGCGAATAGGGCGGCGGCCGCATATGTGGCCCCCGTTGTGAATACCAGCTACGTTGATGACACGTTTGGAAGCGGCAATATTTTCTCTGAGACGAGTCCCGGTGCAAGCACTGTGAATTACGGCAATGCGGTAACTTACAACCCAACTGCCAACGACGATAGTGGCCCCAGTGCTGCACAGTTAGCAGCCGAACAGCTAGTAGCACAACAGCAAGCTGCAATACAGCAAGCAGCCGCAGTACAGAAAGCGGCAGACGATAAGATAGCCGCCGATAAGATAGCCGCCGATAAGATAGCCGCCGATAAGATAGCCGCCGATAAGCTAGCGGCCGACCAGCTAGCAGCACAACAACAAGCGACAGCGTTAAGCCAACAGTCGGATGTTACAACTCAGGGCGTAGGTCAGGGCGTAGGTCAGGGCGGAAACTTAACTCAAGCGGAAAAACTTGCGGGTTACAGAGATAATACCGAAAACACTTTTAAAGAATACTTGGCAAATATTTTCACTCCGGGGGACAATTTAGCGTATAAGAACGGTCAATTGGTCTATGAAAAAGATCACAAAGATTACGATCCCAACAATGAATTTAAAGCCGTTAGCCCCGAAGAAAGAAACTCGTTTAACCTTAGAGTTGGCATGGGCAACAGCAGTTCAAACGACAATCCGGGTGAAAGCAATTACGCTAACTACGGAGAAGCGCGGGCCGCAAGCCAAGGTGGAATACCCGGAATTCCGAGTATTCTTGGCGGCATTGGGGCTTATGTTGGCGGAATACGCCCCGAGGATGAGGCGGTAGGTTATGGCGCAAACGGCGAACAGATTTTCAAAAGTGGTAACGGCTATTTTTACGTTATTGACAGAACCACGGGTTTAGTTCGAAATGTTCAAGGCGCTAACGATTCCTCTAACAGCGAAGAGTCTATGCAACGTCAAACAGAAATGATGGACAATATGACGTCCGGCGACGATAATCCCCAACTGGGAATGCCTGTAGAGCAGGCGGTTAATAACCCTGTGATAGAAAATCCTTACTCTCCAACCCCTTTAACAAGAGCGGGAACTGGAATGGGTTCTAATGTTGGGTCTTTTTACGACACGGGAAATACGATAGTTGAATCCAGTACAAACCCCTTTGCCGGAGCCCCCCAAGGTGGTGGTGCGCTTACTTTTGAAGAGCTTATGCGTCTTAACCAGCAGCAAAATCGTATTATTTAATGGAACGAAGTATTCCATATGCCTTATTAGATAACATCATAGGCTTTCGTGATGACCATGAAACCCCCGGCGAAAAGTTAGGGAAAGCATTAGGGGAAGACCCTCTTGGTGTTGCAACAACTGTAGTTAAGGGTGTTGGTAAATTAGCAAAAAGCGCGTTCGACAGAGTTATTGAGGAAGGTCCTTTAGACGCTTTAACGGGGTCCGTTAGCGAGTATGCAGAAAGCCTTATTGGCTCCGGAAAACGCCTAACGTCAGGAACACAAGAATATATAGACAGCGGTATGACGCAAGCGGCGGCAAGGGACGCACAAATAAGTGACGCGCTTCGGTTATCTGAAATATTTCCGCTTATGAGTACCGCTGCATATTCTGCTCGTCTTGGACGAGTGGCTGTTCCAGATGCACCGTTTGATGCTAGTCGTCGTGGTTTTTTAGGCGGCATTGCAGCATTGCCCGCTGTAGCGGCAATTGCTCCTGACGCTCTTACTGGTGTGCTTAAATCTGTTGGGCCAAAAGTAGCCCGAGCGGCTAGTTCTTTAGATTTGTCTGTTGCAAAAATTAATGCGCTTATTAAACAAAAAGAATTACTGGCCCAACCAGTTGAAAAGATACGGCGGGCAGGTGCTCAATACGGAAATCAACCCGATTCCGAAGCTGTAAACTCAGCACTGCGCAAGCGTGCTGACGCAATTGATATAGAAGCGCGGACCATTCAAGATGAAATTGAACAAGCCTCAAGAAAAGCGCTTGATGATTTAAAACCCGCCGATTTTGCTAACGCGGCAGACGACAGCATAGAAACAATTGCAGAACAATTTTCAAACAGTCGAATTTTAGAATCAGAGATGGATAGCCCCGCTTTTGATGCGTTAATGGAGCAAGTAAAAATTCGCGGCATGAACAATGCTAAAGATGCACGAGGAATAGACCAGTTTCCATATGCTAGAAATATTTTTGAAGATTACTTTAATCCAATAAATGCTGGCGACGTAAAGATTCCTCCTTCTATGTTTAACCCTCGCGGACCTCAAAGTTTAAACATGGTTCGTCCGGTTGCTACAGACATTAAAAAAGGTATGACCGAGTTAAACGTTCTTGAAATTAATAAACGTATGCAGTTAAGAGAGGAAAAAATGATTGCCGAAGGCAACTCTGCTTCCGAAATTGACGCTATGAAAGCAGAGCTTAGAAAAGAATTGTATAAGGTGCAGGGTCTTCCGTCAGATATAGAAGACTTTTACGCAGACGGAGGCGAAGTTATGAACGGAATTGGTTCTTTAAGCGAAACCGCGCGAAACATGAACCGCGGCCCGCGGGGCCTTGCTGGTTATATGGCGGACGGCGGACCTGTTTATATGAAAAACGGCGGGGGGTCATCTGAAGCTAATGCTCGCAAAGATATTTTAAGCACTATTTACGAAATAGAGTCCAACTCAAACTATGACCAATGGAATTTAAAGGCGAAAAACCCTCCTGAAGCACCTTTAAGCTCTTTGACGATTCAAGAAATAATGGATTTTCAAGGTGACGAAAACGGACCCGCAGCGGGCGCGGGCCAAATTAAATATAACACTTTAAAGTACTTGATTAAAAGCGGCGTACTTTCTCCTGACGATGTTTTCTCTCCCGAAAACCAAGATGCGGCAAACAGCCGTTTACTTGACCGAAGAGGTTTTGTGTCGTGGTTTAACGGTGACATTTCAACGGAAGAGTTTGGGTCAGACGTAGCCAAGGAATGGGCGTCTCTTCCATTGCTTGAAAGCAGGGCTGTTTTAGGAAAAAATAAGGCAAGGGGTGATTCTCGTTACGGGGGGTCAAACAAGGCTCTTGTCGGGGCGGACTATTGGCAAGAGGCTTTAGACTCGGCAAAAGTCTCTCAACCTACAATGGTTGCAAGTGCTGATACCTCTGGTATTGAAACTTTCTTACCCCAGATGGAAGCGCAGGCGACACCGACTCAACCCGATTTCTATGACCCAACCTTTCAAGGCCTTCAAATGCGGACGCCAGAAGCCTCTTCCATGCCGGGGCCGCTTGAACCTGAAAGGCCTCCGGTAGAAGAAGAAAAACAGTACGCCAGCTTGTATGAAAAATACGCCCCGCAAGCTATGCAGGATGCTTTGCAGGGCATCGGCTACTTTAACAGTCCTACGGGGCCTTCTGGTTATCAGAACTTCGCGGACGGTGGCGAGGCTTCAGTTGTCAGACTTGGCGGATATTCAAAAAAGAGTGCTCCTAGACCTGTTAACGCTCCGGTTGGTCGGCAGTCTATGTCGTTGACGAGGGAGGATCAGGGCCTTCTTGTTGATTTTTTACCTATTGCCGGGGACATAAAGGGCGGCGTTGAGGGCGCTGAATTTATTAGTGAAGAATTTAAAAGAGAAAATCCTAACTACCTTCTTATGGGTATTGTGGGCGGGGCGGCTGTTTTAGGTGTTATACCTTTTGCAGGAGATGCTGCACAAAAGATGATTATGCGCGGCGCGCGGAACTTTAGAAAAAACCGTGTCACAGAAGAAACATTAGAAATGTTGTCTGAGCAAGACGCAAACATTGTTCAGGATTTAACAGATAAAACCCCTGTTTCAGAGTTGACTGAAAGCCAGAGATTAGCCGACGAAATTGCTTCTGACCTTCGGGCCGGAAACATAGATTCTGTGACGGATGATCGGTTAGAGCTTTTAGACGTACAAGGCGATATACGCCTGCGTCAGCATTATATAGACGGAAACGTCGGCACGGACGCGGACGGGGTTACAATAACGTTGGATACCACCGCCCGTATGGACCGGGCTAGGTCCCAAGGATACGACCCGGACTCTCCGATTTATCATGGTAGTAATTCTGAAATTAGAACGGCTGACCCGGACAAGGGTAAATATAGAAGCTCTAATACGGGGCTTTTTACTACAGATGTTCCGGATGTCGCCGATGCCTACATTAGAAGAGTAGTTCGTGAAGAGGGTTTTAACCAAGATTTAGACGGAAGAATGTACCCTTTACTTGCTCGAAACACCGACCAAGGTTGGGATGTAGACGTACAAGGTGGGAATTGGAACAATATAACCAGAGACACGCCTGCTTTAAATCGAAGGACAAACGCCCCGGGCCAGACCGCATACGACGCTTTTCCAGAACTCTTTGATAGAAAAATGCCGCCGGACAGACCCCCGGATGTTAGAAGCACAAACGACCTTGCTCGCGAGGCCCGTCTTGCTGGAGACGCTCGCATAAACTTTTTAAACATGTCGGACAGGGGCGGACAATATAAGAGGTGGGACGGGGAAACCCACGAAGCGGCAAATCTTAGAGAAAAAACCGCGGGGCTTCCATCTAATGTCAGGGTGGATTTTGAAGGCTCTAATTTACGGGCTCCTACAGCAATATTTGACCAAAGACTTACTCATTTAAAAAACATCGGAATGGCAGACGGAGGCGAGATTATGAACGGAATTGGTTCTTTAAACGAAACAGCACGGAACATGTCTCGCGGACCGCGGGGCATTGCTGGTTATCAACGGCTTGCGTCTGGCGGCGAAGCTTTAGGACCGCCCCCGTTACGCGGACCAGACCCACAAGGCATTGGCGCTTATCAACGTTTCGCGGACGGCGGACCTGTTTACATGGCTGAAGGCGGTTTGACGCCTTCGAACCAGCTTATTG